>Ga0206963_10070_pt1 | contig 34972 bp, 26 predicted proteins | sample Alteio_BWOrgHeat_28_FD_152958 | JGI IMG/M metagenome (GOLD analysis project Ga0206963, IMG submission 152958) | Enriched cells from forest soil in Barre Woods Harvard Forest LTER site, Petersham, Massachusetts, United States -... | ecosystem: Environmental > Terrestrial > Soil > Temperate forest >... | reverse complement strand
GACATCAAACTCGGTCTTATTGCCGCACGCGGGAATTCCATCCACTCCCACCGCCTGCCGATTATCTACCACTAGCTCTATCACGTTAGCCCGCTTGTCCGGAGCTCCCGTATAGCTTCCTTCAGAGCCGTGAATTTTGACGATAACATCTTTCCCGTTGGGCTGTTGCTCGAGAAACGTTTTTCGGACTCGATCTTTAGAATAGGCGATGGTCACACCATCATCCTCAATCAATGTAAGATCCGTTTTCTCATTCGAAGCAAACACGCGAACGACCAACTGGTTTCTTTTTAGATCGTCGATGTTCTTTTGTATTGGCGAAAGAGACTTTAGAAAATCTTCCGTCAAAAAGCCGCCGAGGGTGCGCGTATTCTGATCGACAAACATCTTTGGAATGATCGCTCCGGCTTTCGCAAATAGGGGAGGCATAAACACTGAGTTCCCCCCCTTGTTTCGATAGACTGTGATTTGACCATCGTCAGGGCGGATATCCGTCGTGTTCTGGCCATTGCTGTTCCACCAATCAAGCGACTCATAATCTACCCAACGTCCCTTCGGCAAATACACGGGTCGCGACCGCTGCCCAAAACCGCCCACCATCGCAAAAAGGAGCGAATCACCAATCATATTTTCGTGCCCTGCCGTTCGTACGTTTACATCGTCCTGATACGCGTAGAACAGAGGCGGATACATGGGTTCACCGGTCTGATGCGCTTGATGCGCCAGAGTATAAAGATAGGGGGTTAATTCATAACGCCGCTGGATATTGGCGAGGTTACTTGGGACATCTCCTTTCTTATCCGGAGAGACGGGATCACCCGCTTCATTCGGCCAAACTTTCGACCAACCGTGGGCCCGAACAGGTGCGTCGGTGAGTGAATTATTTCCAAACCATTGCGTATAAAGCTCTTGCTGGCTGTAGCCGGGTTCGTGGAACACATCATCCACGTTTAGAAAACCTCCGGCGTCGGAGCTATAAAAGCTGCCCGGTAGCAGCATAGACATGTTGACCACTTTGGTATTGTAATGGGCGAGCATATTTCCCATATTGCGACCGACGTCGCCTGACCACATTCCGCCATACCGATGGCTGCCCAACGTTCCCGCACGTGACATCGTCCAAAAACGAGGAGCCTCATCCAAATGCAAGCTGTTCTTCAGAGCATTTTGGTTATCGGGATCGCTATAGCCCTCGGACACGCCCATCGACCAAAAAAGATTGTAGACGTTGTGAATATCTCCATGGCGATCTTTCTTAAGCTCAGGAAATCCATAATAGCGCGCGAGATTGTAATACATCTCGGGCTCGCCTAGATCGAGCCAATGGGCGTTGATCCCCATGAGCGCCAAATACATGCGTCGATTTTGATGCCAGAATTTCCGAGCGGCTTGGAAGGTATGATCGAGCATCCCCCCCTTCCCCCACCACACAAAAGTATCAAAGTTGCCTAGCGTAAAGATGTCGGTCGTCACGTTTACGGCGGGACCAAACTTGGTCACTTGTGCGAGGTAACCTTTTTGTTGAATGTCATTGTAATCCGGCAATCGATTATCAACATACGACTCTTCTATCGGCATGAATCGCAAACCCTGCGTCGCCAGATAGCTTGGAACCTCTTTCTCGGGATTAGGGAATCGATTCTGATCGAAACGCAAAGTACCCATTCGAGCAGGGGCGCCCTGATCATTGAACGAACCACCGAACCACTGAAGATCGAGTGCAAACCCCTCGACGGGAAAGCCTTTCTGTTTTAGCGAAGCGAGGTCGCCATTTACGTCATCCCAATTTTGATAGCCGAATTTTGAAACCCAATGTCCCAAGACATTTTTCGGAGGGACTGGCGGTTTTCCAACCAGTCTAGCGTAATTGAACTGAATCTCTTTCAGATCTTTGCCGGTAATAACGAACCAGCGCAATTGATCCCCACGAGTTTCAGCGAACCATTTCTTCTGATCGTCCCCCTGCAACCATCGATTATTGGGACTATCATCACCAAAGTTCCAGCTCATAAGATATATCTGATCCAATAGGAGTCCGAAATTCACGAATACTCCATCCCCTTTGGAATCTCCTACCGCATACACCATCGGAAACTGAGAAGAGCTCGGACCACCGCCATCAAAGCCACCGTTAACGTCTTCACCGGCATTAGGGAAACGATTCGGACCAAACCGGAAGTTTCCATCCTTGCGCCCATGCCAATGCCGTCCTACCCAATCGCCGTTTGCGGTAGTCGTATCGTAAAAAAGATTTCCGACGCCGTAGATGTTCTTGATCTGATCGTGACGGTCGATAACCAAACGTTTGTCATCTTGGTCTAATTTGTCACCGCAAAGCCGAGTTAGATCTACGTCTCTAATCCGATCATGAATCGTCACGCAGCGTGACTCGTTGTCGATAGTAACCGTCATATCGCTAGTTTGAGGTTGGTTACTATTGGCAGGCATGGAGAAGCCGGCACGCGAGGGCCCTGGAAATTTATTGTAATTTGCCTTATCGATCATGGGCGTCACATAGATTCCGGCCGCGCCGTCCGGATCGGGACCAGGAAGAATCGGCTCCCCAAATCCATTCACGCCGTTGCGTTGCTCATAAAGCTCAAAGTGGGCAATATTGTTGTCGAGAAATTCGACTTCGAGGTAGCGAGGACCAAAAGGATACTTTTTGCGTTGAACGCCTAGCCGGTCTTCGGCGAAGGCTAGCGACTCGAGTAGAAGTGCCATGACGACTAAGACCAGAGAACTCGCGAAAACCCTGCACGAGACAGGCGTAGAACTCGCCAACATAAATCCAACCTCCGATGAGCCCTCGAACGGTAAAATGCAACTACGCGTCACGGTAGACGGCGCCTCCCGACGCGTCAAACCAAAAAAGTTTGTTTTCTTGTCAAGAAGGCGTCACTCATTTATTTATTAACTGTTCTACTTCTATAATTATTTTTCAGTTTTTTTGGGGGTCGGCATGGGGGTTTCGAAAAATCACTTGCGCCATCGTTTTGCCACGAAGGTACTTATGGCCATCTGCATGATCGGTCTGACCGCCGGAGCCGTACCAAATCGCGGTCCCACCGGAGAAGCGCCCAAGGATGGAATGGGACCTGGCTACTGGTCGAGTGGCGTAAAGCAATTCTTTGGAACCTCGTACGAGGCCTACGATAAAGATAATCAGTTCTCCGATCAATCGCCGACCGCTCCCATCTCTCACGTTTGGTTTACCGGCGCTCAAGGGGTCCTGACCGAAGTCTATTGGCCAACGGTCGACATCGCTCAAGTCAGGGATAGCCAACTCTTGGTCACTGACGGAAAGACTTTCTTTTACGAAGAGAGAAACGACTCAAAGACGGAGGTCACTTGGATACATTCGGGCGTACCCGCCTATAAAGTCGTCAATCGAGATCCTGCGGGACGTTTTGAGATCGAACGGACGATCTTCACAGACCCCGATCGCGATGTCGTTCTCCAGCACATGAAGATCACCCGCCATAAGGACGGTCTTAAATTTTATCTGCTGCACAATCCTTCAGTGGCGAGTACTCCGCTTGGCGACAACGCCCAGGCCAGCATTTCCGATGCCCCGGGTGCCGGGCTTTATGCGTGGCAAGATACTCACGCTCAAGCGGTTCTGTTGTCGATTGGCCTAAAACAGGCGACGGCCGGCTTCGAAGGCTCCGCCAGTGACGGCTATGCCGATGTCAAAACCCATTTGGGTATGGTGTCCAACTATCAATACGCCCATGATGGAAACGTAACGCTCACGGCGTGGCTCGATCTTCCCGAAGTCGCAGGAACCTCCGAGTTCGACATCGCGCTAGGATTTGGCCATACGGTACAAAGCGCTCACGACACCGCCGCCGACTCTCTCAAGCAGGGAATTTCCGTCGCATTGGACAAATACACCTCGCAATGGCTGCAATACCAAAGCTCGATCAAAGATCTTAGCAGCGTCTCTAACGACAAAGGGGAACTATTTCGATCGTCCGTGGCGATTATGAAGTCGATGGAGGATAAGACCTACGCCGGCGCCTTTGTGGCTTCGCCGACGGTCCCCTGGGGCCTTAACCAAGTCGATTGGAGCGCGGGATTTTATAAGATCACCAACGGCAAAAGAGAGATGATGTCCGGCTACCACATCATCTGGCCCCGAGATCTTTATCAGATGGCAACCTCCTTCACGGCAATCGAGGACTACTCGTCCGCCGTGGCTAGTCTGAACTACTTAAAACAGATCCAATACAACTCGACTCAAGGGAACTGGACACTGGGCTCTCACAATCGATCCAAAGACGGCTCCTTCCCCCAAAACTGCTGGGTCGATGGCACCAATCATTGGGGAAGTGTTCAGCTGGATGAAGTATCGATGCCGATCGTACTGGCCCACCGACTCTGGAAAGCGACAAAGATCCGTTCTGTCGACTATTGGGACATGGTCCGTCGAGCGGCCGATTTTATCGCCGACTTTGGCCCCTGGAGTCCGGAAGAACGCTGGGAAGAGGTCTTTGGTTATTCCACTTCCACCATTGCCGCGGAAATCGCGGCTCTACAAGCCGCCGCTGATTTCGCGGATGACGCCAAAGACGCGACTCGTTCCGCGAGATATCGATTGACGGCGAATGGCTGGAGTAACTCATTAGAAAGTTGGCTGTTCACGACCACCGGAAAATATGCAGACGGAAAGTTTTTACTTCGCATCAAGGGCGCCAATCAATACGATCAAAAGATAGACCCCAATGACGAGACGACATTTAAGATGGCCAATAATGGCGGGACCTGGCGTGAAAAGGACGTCATTGATGGAGGCTTTTTAGAGTTAGTGCGTTTCGGAGTCAGAAGCGCCCTAGCCCCTTCCATTTTAAGTACCCTTCCCAAATATGATTCCACCATCCGAGTCGACATTCCAGGCATAGGCCCCGGCTTTCGACGCTACTTGGGCGATCGTTACAATTACGACGAGACAACGAATCAACAAACCTTAGGAATGCCTTGGCCCATTTTGACGGGCGAACGTGGTCACTACGAACTCGCTCGTGCCGTTGAACAAAACCAAAGCGCCGCCGATCTGGACAACACTATTAGCCCCTACGTCAGCGCGTTGGAGGCATTCTCCACCCCGAGCCATTTCCTTCCCGAACAGGTCTGGGATACCGACGAGCACGCCGGAACTCCGACCGGTGCCGCCACTCCACTCGGATGGGCCCACGCCGAATATGTAAAACTCCTACGCTCGCGTTTAGAGAAGAAGGTTTTTGATCTGCGCTAAACTCTCTTAAGAAGTGTCCGTCGACTAGCGGTCACTTTTTCCTTCAGACCTCCATTTGACGACGCGGTACGTCAGGGCTATGGTGCCTTTTTTCAACGCCGTCACGCGAGGAGTTCGAAGATGCGTACCTTTAGCTGGATACTAGTCCTCTTTTTGTCATCCACCGTGCATGCAGAGCCCAATACTGAAGCCGACCGACAAAGTCGCTTCCGCCCGGTAAATCTTTCACCCGCGACGAAGTACCCGGCTTACGAAAACTCCACCAATCTTCCACTCACCCAGAGACCGCTCCAAACTCTAGGACTCGGCTCGACCTTCCAGATTCCTAGAAACGCCAACGGCTTGGGTTCGATCCAAGGAGTTTACGATGAGAAGGGGCCGCAGCTTAGAGCCATTGAAAACTCTCCTCATTGTTATATCCGGCCGGAGTTCGACAGTGAAAGCATAAACCTTAAGGCGGCTAACCGCGACTCCTGCACGCTCGTTTCGATTGAGGGCGATGACTGGCTAGAAAGTGGCAAAGAGACATCGCAGTATTGGACCCGATTGGAACTTATGTGCCGGGAGACCAACCTAATTAAGATTAGCTGTTATCAGCCGTCGAATGGAAAAGGGAGAGAGATGACCCTGGGCGTATTCGAAACGATCATGGCTAAGAAATTTAATTTTGGAAGTCTGGTCTTGGAGAGTCCGCTAAATGCCACCTTTAATGGGATTCTCGACCTCGATCCCGTCCCGGTAACGCCTTCTCGGATTCTTTCCGGTCGTCTCAAGTTCAGTTTTAGTGAACTTGGAGACCTGTCCCCTGAGGAAGATGAGTTTTCGGATGAAACCACTCAAACTTATGGGCTCTATCTAAGCAATGGCGAGACATCGAAAAAAAACCCCGTGGGAGCAGGTGTGTCGTTTCACGCAAGGATTCCTATTCCCAAAGCGCAACCGGTCATGTGGTTGCCGACCGTCAATGATTTTAGGGGACTTGAAATCTCAAGGGTTTCGATCGGTTATGACAAGAAATTATTCGGGAGGAGCACAGGAGACTCGGAATATCGTTATGCGCACCTTATGGTGACGGGCAAGAAAAAGATCAACGGAGTTGAATCCGAGCTCACCGTCTTTTGGTCCGATCCGGAAGGTAGCCACATCACTTACGACAGCATGGCGCAAATCCCGGGTCGAGAGACGATTAAGAACTGGTACGATTTGGGCGTCGCCGAAAAGTAACTCCCGTTTTGGCCGGGTTTTTCGACCTATACCGTAATAAAAATAGTCTTCACGTTTGCTTCATCAGTGATGTGAAATATGACTAAACAACTTAGAGATCGATGAGACTAGGCCAGGCCCCTTGGAAGCATGGCTCGCCGTGCAGGACTCTCCGCTATTGGAGAGGTAGCAGAGCACCGAACTCACCGGATCGAGATTGTTGTTACCGTTTGGATCGACGGCCGGATTATTCATCCGCTGGTAGACTCCCAATCCACCGGGAACGGCATTGCCACCGGAAGTGACGGTGATTCCCGTCAAGGGGAATTGGGTCCTAAAGGCCATCAGGGCCAGCCCTGTGTCGAACGTGAACAACTTCTGCGTAGGATCGATGGTGATTCCTTGACCCGTATCCTTCGTCGCGTAGTTAGCGACCTTCACCGCTGCGTTGGGGGTGAGTACCGCGTAAGCATTATTCATCGGGACGGGATAAACGACTCGGATCGGGCCGCCACCAGTGGCGGCTGACATACCGCTTCCGCAGTCAACATTGCAGTTGAAAGCGGTAATCGTCCCGCCGGAATCCGGGCACCCGCCCTGATTGTGACTCCAGTTATTAGACATCTGAGTCGGATGTCGGTAGACGGTGGCGGGATCACCCGTCGCGTGGAACTGGCAGACCAAGGCTTGTTGCAGATTGATGCCTAAGCTCTGAATGGAAGGTCCGCTCACTCCTCCGGAACCCGTCCAATTTTGGGAGTTCCAGCTTAAGCCGGCATTGGCGGCATCCACCAGTTGAGCACCCGCCAGGCCTTGATAGCTGGTGAAGAAGGCTTTCGCCAACGTGGGGGTCGATCCGAAATTCACGAAGTAAGGAGGGTTACTCATCGTGGGATCGGTCGGCACATCTTCCAAAGTACAGTCGCTACCCGACTTTGGAGCGCTGGTGGTCCCATCGGTGCAATGACATACGCCCGTACCGTCAATATCATCACAGAACGGATCGAACTTTGTCTCCCAAGACAAGTTCACGAGCTGTATCCCTAACACCTGATGAGGGGCAACGGTCGGAGCCACTTGAGGCGTGGTAGTAGCCGCCGGAGTTTGCGTGACTAAGCCAAACGCCGTATTGAGTCTTCCAGCGTCGACTTTCAAATAGAAGGTAGAGGGATCAAACGGCGTTCCGTCCGAAGGAAATGCCGCCGACAAGAGCGGAGCCGCTCCTGACCCAGCGGGGAGGAGTTCGGCAAAAAGAGTGGAGTCGCTGGACGCTCCCCAACCATTGACCGAGATCAATCCGTAGGAGGTGTCACCGGCATAGGACGAGGACTTACTGCAGTAGTCCACTACCATATCTCCTAGGGAGGTAATGGCGCCCCCGGCAATGGTCACTCCGCCACCAGAATGTACCGTAGCCACCCCATTGGTAATGGTTAAGGCATTGGCCGGCGCATACACACAGACCTGTGGCGAATTAAAGTTATTAGCCTGGGTTATCCCACCAACCAGCCCCACGCCCATGGTGCAAGTCGGGCAGCTGGGATTGTTTTGAGAAATCTGAGCATTGCCGGCAAAGTAGAAACCTAGTTGACCGTTAGTTTGCAGGGAAGTCATGTCCAAGCAGAAAGCGGTAACCCTTTGAGACACCATCTGCGAACCATTGCTCATGCTCAGATAGGCGCCGACTACTTTGCTGGTATCACCCGACGAACCCGTACAAACGGGAAGCGTGGATACAGGGTCGTTCGGATTGCCCGAGCTCATCTGATAGACTAACTGCGGATTTCCGTTGGGCCTAATCTGAAAACCCGTCTTCCAATCGACCAGAGCGAAAACGGATCCAGCGGAAGCGCCCTGAAAGCCCCACTGACTTAGCGTATAGGGATAGGCGAAATTATCGGGGACCGTCACGATCTTCCCAGTAATATCGACCCCCACTCCTAAAGTCGCCGCATCACCGCAGGTGACGATCGCGTTAGGATTAGAAGCCATGTCCTCTTCTACCGGAGCCCCAGCATCCGTCATTTTGCAGAAGATAGGATCGGCCGTAGCTCCCCCAGTATTGGCCGAAGGAGTAGCGGTACCACCAGCTGCATAATAGGTCGAATTGCCGGTCGGGTTGTAATCCACGTGATACGCCGACTTGAAAACGAAGTCGTGAATATTGCTCGAGGTGGGAATCGTGGTGAACATCTGGAAGCTGTCATTGAAACCGAAGGTCGCTCCCGTATACAAACTTGTCGCGGCACCATTCGATATTGCCGACAGGGGATCCGAATTTAGAAAGGTTGGATCAAGAGTAAAGGCTCCTGAGGTGCCCGACGGATTCGGATCGTTGAGAAGAGACGAGAGAAAATTCGTACCGCCTCCGACCTGATTATACTGAACTCCCCAAGTGAAGTTACTTTGATCCGTCAGCTTCATCCCCAGAAAACTCGTGCTACTAAACATCGTGTAAAGATCATTGAGTGACAGCAAGTTATTGGAACCGAGGCTATTGTTCTTAAGAGTTAGGTAAAGACCAATCACGCCGGCAAAGTCATTCTTTAGGGGCGTTATGATGCCTCCAAACCAGTTATTACAAAAATCGTCATCGTACACATTCGGCCCACCGCCCGCGAGGGTCATGCAAGTCAGATTTTTGTTCGGTCCGTCCGTCGGGTCGGTCGGTGGCGTGACCGTGGATATCAACGTTTGAACCGCCGGGAAGACATTGATCATCGAAATATTAGTGGATTGGATAAAGTTATTATTGTTCGTACCGAGCGGATCATTTCGGTTAGGCTCGCTCGCCTTGGTCATGATGACCATCTGAGGCATGTTTACACAGAAAGCCAATGTGTTGTTGGGGTCAGTGCAGCTGCCGGTGCCAATGTTAATCTGCCCGCCGCCTCCGCGGCCACCACCTCCGCCTCCACTAGAGATAGCGGTGTTGATCTGCCCAATTTGGCTAGAGTTAAGCCCATTTTGCTCCAATGGACTTGCGCTCGTGGGAGCGATCTCTTCACATGAGGGAACATTGATGCCGTTCGTCAGTACCAAACTCGGCGGGTAAGTGATGACTCCACCGGATTGATATTTATTGTAGAACATCTGACATACGATTTCGGTGACATAAGTATTACCGTGAGCCGTCTGGTCCGCAAGCATGGCGGCCACGAAGGCTCTAGTCTGGGCAATAAAATCGGTACTGAGCCAAGTGTCGATATGAGTGCCGAACGGGGTAAAAGTCATCGAGTCGACCTGGATCTGATATCCCATGACGTCAGCTAGCAACGTGTAAATGGATTCCACATCCCAGCCGGTGACCTGTGTCCTCATCAGTCGGAACGGTCCATAAAAAGGAGAGGCTTTGATGGCGGCCAGATAACAGGCCGAAGTGGAGCACGCGGCCACCGCGTTTAAAAAGGTATCGGCCGCGGTAGTTCCGGTTAGCGCCGCCTGATCGATCGAGTGCGCTATTTGGGCGATATTGGCATGCGCTAGCGAGGCGTCCGTTAAACTCGAGATGCCCATCACACTTAGGAAAGCCTTAATGACCGCATCCGCAACCGGATCGCAGGAGACTCCGGCATCGCCTGCCATGACGATGCAACTTTGAGATCCGCTGGCGCCGCAGTTAAAGGTAGCTTCGAGCTGTTGACCCACCGGGACAGAGGCGATCGTGAAATTTGCATTACCGTCCACCGAGCAAGAGGGGCCGGCCGTACCGCCACTGCCCACGACTACTGTCGAACAGGTGGTACCGGCACAGCTATTCGTCTCAAGTTGAATGTGTTTACGACGGGCTAGGGGATTAACTCCCAACTTCCCTTTCGAATGAGAGCCGACAAAACTCTGTACCACTCCAGAGGCAGCCGCGGTAGCCCCACCGGTTGCCGGGGTAGAGTCGTCACCACACCCCAGAAGTCCGAACAGAACCATCAATGAGATGGATCCCATGAAGAGGTGACTACGACGAATCCGGAAAGTACGGTTTGCCCTGGCTTCCATGTTAGGTCTCCGATAAATTTTTAGGGAAAAAAATGAATGAAGCGTTATTGTAACCCGGTTCTCGATTTTCCAAAAGACTTTGAAAAAAAATTCGAAAGAAAAAATCTCACGGCGAGTTACCGTCCCTCAGGCAAGGCCTGTGCGGTTTAGTTAGCGCGTGACGAAAGTAAGGTTATTTTCTCAGGCTTCGCTCTGCCTAAGAAAACAGCCCGTTAACCACAAGCGTTATTTAGAAAGATCTTACGGAAGGGGGGAGTTAATCGATCGGTTTTGCGGCGATGTTTGACGCCGACGAAGGCACATCGATACCGTCCGATCGGCTCTTCTTATTTTTCTTAGGCGAAGGCAATATCTGACTGCGTACGATGAGGTAAGCCGGGAGAACCACCACGGCCGCGGTGATGCAGGTGAGCTCTCCTAACACCGCCAGCGTTCCAAAGCTCACGAAGGCCTGGTTCTCGGCGATAATTAGCGAACTATAGCCGATGATGGTCGTTAGACTTGCCAGCAGGACGGCGCCGCCCGTATGACGAATGACATCTAAAATCTTTCCATTTCCCTCAAGCCGGTATCGCTGAAAGATATTAACCCCGTAATCGATGCCAATACCAAACGTAATGGGGAGCGCGATAAAATTTAGAAAATTAATCTTCAGATCAAAGCCAAGAATAAAACCGAATAACCAAATCACTCCCAGCATAAGGGCAAATAGGCAACGCGAGATGGTTTTAAAATCTCGGAATAGGAAGACCACAAGAACCACCACCGCACAAAAAGCGAACAGCGTCGCACGCGGCCCGTCATAAGAGATGGATTCCACCATATCCGCACTGATAGGAAGTTGGCCCGCGACCGCAATTCCAGGGCCCACAGAATCCACGATCTGCCTCAGCCCATGGATAAAACCAACGAGCCGGCTTCCGTCCCAAGCGATGTCGTTCTTTCGATCGAGAGGAGGCTCAACCACTACGAATCGTCCCAGGCTGCCGTCTTTTTCTGTGAACTTACGTTGAATCAGCGGAGGTAAGTCGGCCTCGGTGACAACCTTTAAAGCTTCATCCGATAGGAAGTCGTGTACCCATCCCCGCTCTTTCGCTTCGAGTCCTTTGATGATCCGCGGGGTCAACATCTTGCGGATCTCCTGAATATACGGAAATTTTTCTTCCTGATGGAGAGGAATAAAATCGTCGTACACCTGAACCGATGCGATCTCAGACTTCGGGTCGGCTTTTTTTGCCGCACGGAGCGCTTCAGCCACTTTATTAGCCTCATCCCGGCTGTGGCACATAATGACGGTCTCAGTAAGATAGTGCTGAAAAATGTCGACCAGATAGCGATCTAAAAAGCCCGCTCCTGTCTCCATGCTAGCTTTATTTCGCAGCTTGCTCAGATCGGTCTGAATGATCTTAGAGCTTACTCTAGGAAATTCAGCCAGAGCTAAGACCGTGGCCACGGCGGCAATTCCGCAGATCACTTTGGGATAGAGACCAACAAGATGGGCGATCTTCTTGGAAACCGCCCCCTCAAGTTTGGCATGAGGTCGGACGGAAGGTTTAAACCAACGTTGGAATAGAGTCAGAAATGCCGGGAGCAGAGTAAAAGCGCTGATCCAGCACAGCACCATTCCGATGAAACCAATCGTCCCAAACTGCCGAAATCCCCGAAACCGGGTGAGCATCAAAGAGCCGTAGGAGAGTCCCGCCGCAAGCGCGGCTACCCACGTCGCGGTAGCCGTCGTCCGCATTCCGATATCGAGAGCATCGAAAAAGTCCTTTCCACGACGGCGCTCTTCCACATATCTGGCGAGATAGATGATGCCGAAATTGATCCCATTACCGATAACGATACTGCCCAAGAACGCCGAATTGGCATTAAGATAACCGACCGCGAAGTAGGATACGCCGAACGTCCAAAGCGTTCCCATGAACAGACTCATGAGGAGCGAGGCAGTGCCGGCGATATCCCGATAAAAGAGAAACATGGCCAAAGTGACTAGAACGATGACGACAAACGTCGATAACTTCAGATCCGCAATGAGCGCCTCGTGTTCTTCGATGAAGTTTTCCACGCCACCCGTGTATTTCACTTCCATATCGGGCGCGTAGGACTTCAGATCTATCTCCGAAACGATCCCTTTGACTCGTTTTTGAAGGTCCAATGACTTTTCGATATTCGAGTGCTTGCCGGCCATGTACACCAGAATCACACGCTTGGTTCCGTCGGGAATGGAGTAATAACCTTCTGGAAACTGATCGTACGAGCCCGTGCGGGTGTATTTGGTTCGGAGCGCGTCTAGATCCAGCTCGGGTTTGTGAACTTTGTCTCCCACGGGGAAGATGTTCAACGGGTTGTACATCTCCTTTTCGTATTTGATCCGGTCTCGGATGTAGTCGCGCAACTTCACCAGATCGGGCAGTTCGACATAGAGGGGAGCCCGCTTCTGGAAGAAACGCATTTCATCGTCAATTTTGTATTCGATACTGCTCGCGATATCTTTGGGAATGCTCTCCAGACGCTTGGAAAGGTCGATGACCAATCGCTTTCCTGCGGCAGCATCCTTGGAAAAGACAAGAACTGCCAGATAGTCGATCGATTCGAGCTGCTGGGTAAGAACCGCTAAATCTTTTCCGCTCCGAGAGCCCGTGGGTAATAATTCTTCAATGTCGGTACGCAGATTCTTATAAAGAAGAACCGAGTAGTAGGTCCCCACGATCGCCAACAGCATGCCAAAGATGGCCACTTTGCCAGCGTTGTTATAGATAAACCGGGAAAACGAGGAAAACTTCAAAGTGATCTCTTAACCAACGTACAACACAGAGAGTCAGAAACCTCCCCGACCCAGGTGTCGTACAGACCTGTTCTAAACCCATCGGACGAATGCAATGGGCCATTAATAGCGTCTTCCGCAGCGTAACAAAAGGGAAATTTCATTTGGTAGCTCAGGCACTTGCACCTATGGCTATTTTATCGCTCTGCATTAAGCAGCCTGGTTGCAAGAAGCGAAGGAGGCCAGAATTCTGTGGCTACAGTCCCTTTAGGGATCGGTGGATGTCTTGGGAGTAAAGTCGCATCAGCGGAATGAAAACGGCCAGCACGGTGGCAATCATGGCAATCCCCCACACCGGAGCGCTGGTTACTATCGAACTCGTCACCATCGAAGCCGGGGGAAGCGCCTCTCCCAGAAGGGCTCGTACGGAAGGAAATCCAACCCAATCTAACAGCGCTCCCACTACGCAGGCCGCAATCCCCAACAGCGCTCCCTCCCAGAGTAACCATCCCGCTATCGCCGCACGCCCGTAACCCAACGCTCTGAGCACAGCGAGCTGAACGGAGAGTGCTTCAAAGCGAGTCACCATCATTGAGGCCACGGCGAGTCCTCCCAGAATGAGGATAAGCATAGTCATTAGCAATCCCAACTCGCGTCCCGTTCCGGTGAGTTCTTTCAGGCGACGAATTTCGTCAGGTACCCAAATGGCTTCGGCGACCGTACGGCGGTTGATGAGATTGCCCAGTTGCGCGAATCCCCCCTTATCGAGCCCCTTATCAAGCCCTTTATCAAGATAGACGAGAAAATAGTTAACCACTTCGCTCTTCCAGATCGATTGACTTAAGAACCCCGGAGTTCGGAAAGACTCCTGGGCTTGATCTAGATTCGAGAATAGCGCGCGATCCCATACCGTTCCCGTAGGGGAAAAGATTCCGCTCACCTGAAGGGAAAAGCTCGAAGTTCCGTCATCGGCAATGCCGTTCCAGCGATCCACGACAATGTTGTCACCAACCTTAAGCCGCTTTACCCGAGCGACCTCAGCGCCCAAAACGACTTGTCCCATCTTTGCGGCCCACGTTCCCTCCTTTAAGAGCATCGAGTCCTCATCGACCGGACGTTTCAAAAATCCCTCATCGGTTCCTATGACGCGATATTCCTCAAACTTGGCGAAATACAGTAGTGGGATGACCGCCTGTAAATAGTTAGGAGCCTCTTGGGCCCCATCCGAAAACTTAACCGTCGCCCCGGCTTTGAGCGACTGATAGAGGACTTTGGGAATCACGCCGGGAAAATCCCCTTCGCTGTGAAGCGCTCCCAGAAGCATCTCTATGCCCCCCGTTTTGGCGCCCACAATCGCTTGGCCCCCATGTGCCAGACTGGAAAAACGGGAACTAGAGACTTCATAGAGTCTGAGTAAAATCCCCGCACACGCGATGGAAAGTCCGATAGAAACGAGAGCAACCCCCGACGACAATCGATGCCTCACCAGATTCAGAACGGCCAGCCGAAAAGAGCTCATGAGGTCACCAGATCTTGGAAGTCGACGACTTCCTTAAAGCGGTCGCGGAGCCTGTGATCGTGACTGACCACCACGACGGTAGGTTTCTTAGGCAGGTCTAACAAAGCCGAAATGACGGCGGTGGCGTTAACCTCGTCTAGTCCCGAGGTGGGCTCGTCGGCCAGTACCACCGATGGCGTCGCCGCTAAGACCCGCGCCACCGCGATTCTCTGCTGTTCTCCCAGACTGAGTTGGGCGGTTCGCTGCCCCGCGAAACTTTCCATCCCCAACTGAGACAACGCCGTGGTTGCCTTGGTTTTTGCTTCGGCATGTCCCCGAAGCGACAACATTACATTTTCGAGCGCGGTAAGATGAGGCAAGAGGTTGAGACTTTGAAACACGATACCAAAATTCTGACGTCGTAATCTGCCCCGCGCCTCGTCAGAGAGAAAACTTAAGTTCTGCTCTCCAACAAATACATATCCCTCGGAGGGCAGAAAGAGACCCGCCATCAAATGAAGGAGTGTGGTTTTGCCCGTACCACTGGGACCTTGGATCAAGACTTGAGTTCCCGAGACGATCTCTTTGGGTCTAAGCCGAAACAAAAGCCGGCGAGATTCAGGTAAGTAGACGCTCAACGCACCTAATCGAACATTCATTCATCAAATTTTCGACGCCCGAGGCAAAAGGGTCAAGCTTTTGCACACCCCCCAAACCGAATACACGCCCAGATATTAACAAGTGTTCTCGAGAAAGCGGCTCCAAACGGCTCTCGGCTCTTTTTCATGGCACGCTAAGAAAGTTGGAGCCAATTCTGAATTTGACCCAAAAACCCCCCGTTAAAAATTTAAAGGAGATTCTATGACGTACCTAAAGCTATGCCTCGTCACATTGATGCTCTCGACGCTAGGCTTCGCCGTGACTCCATTCACACTGCCTTTGATGAACGGTTCCGCCACCGACGGAGCAAACTTTTCCAGCTCGACCCATCCGAATACGGTGTTCGTCGTGGAAGCCTATTTTCTTGATTGTCCCTACTGCAACGACAACGCGTCCAACGTCGACGATCTCGCTTCCAAATATGCGTCAGAGCCCAGAGTACAGGTATTAGACGTCGGCGTTGACCGAACCGTCAGTCAGTACCAGCAGTGGATTAGCCGCCACCATCCCAACCATCCCGTTCTGATGGACGCCAAACGTGCCCTCATCGGACAGCTGGGAACGTCGGGATACCCCTCCACTTACGTCATCGACTGCCGCTACAACGTCACCAAGTCGACCTCAGGCGAATGGGATGGCTCGATGGAAAATTCATTAATGAGTGCCATCGACGCCGCGTTAAAGACCGATTGCAGCACCGACATTTTTGAAGAGTAGCTGCTGGAGGCGGTGTAGGGAGTGTGATCCTACAACGCCTCTACTAACCCACACGAGATCCTTTGGCTTCGCCTCAGGCTAATTTTTGTCGCGTGAATGGCGACAAAAACTAGCTATTGAAGGCCCGTTCCGCCTCGGTAAAGTGTTTAGTGTTTTTAAGGAAGTTAACCTATCTTTAGAGAGCTCCTTTCTAGCCCAACGCGCCCAACATACTGGGAAGAAACGTATTCCTTAAAAACGAACGGCTTAGTAAGATCCCTCGATGTCCTCCCCCCGAATCGTAGAAACCTTTCTCTCTAGAAAACCAGGCCGCGGCAGTCGATGGGTGGGAATCCTTAGCGTCGTGCTTTGCCTAGTGGTCTCGGCGGCGGCGTGGGAATCGAACCCCTCTTTGGGCGATCAGCTCACCGCCATCCGAGAAAAGGTCTTTGGGGAACACCAGTTTTGGCGGCTCTTCACTTCAATGGCGGTACACGCCGACGCTGAGCATCTTATTTCCAATTCACTTCCGCTGGCACTCTTGAGCAGTCTGATATTCGGCTATTATGGCTTTTGGATCTACCCGATGGGACTAATCACCGTAGGGGCTGGGGTCATGGGGATTTCGCTCGCGACCTATCCTGAGACCATCCAACTTCTCGGAGCTTCGGGCCTTGTCTATCTCATGGCCGGCTTTTGGCTAGTCCTGTATGTTTCGGTCGACCGCCGACATTCGTTGGGTCAACGCCTCTTTAGAGCCGCGGGGTTTAGTCTTATCTTTTTGGTACCCACTTCATACAAAGAGGGAGTGAGCTACCGCACTCACGGGATTGGCTTCGCGGCGGGATGTGTTGTCGGCCTCGCCTATTTTATGAAGCACCACCGTCGGCTCCGCAGTTTTGAAAAGGTGGCACCACCAGACGACGACTACGCAAATAATCTGGCGACTTGAAATGCAGTTGCCGCCGCCAAACTTCCTACCAGTAGAGTTTGCCAAGCGCTTCGTAACGGACGGCGTACCGTAAACTTCCCTTTGATGTAACCAAAAACAAAGAGAGCCACCAGAGTCACCACGATCGAGCCCGTAAGCGCTTGGGGTAACGACTTCGCCACGAAATAGGGAGAGAGCGGAACGAGTCCACCGGCCACGTAGGAAAAGGCTATCGTCAAAGCACTATTGCGTGCTCGCTTGGGGTCGGGCATGTCGATACCCAGTTCGAACTTCATCATGAAGTCCACCCAACGTTTACGATCCGAACGAATGGCGCTGACCACGGTGTTCACCGCCTCTTCCTTTAGCCCATAGGAACGAAATATCTCTGCCACTTCCTCGGCTTCGATTTCGGGAATCTCGATAGTCTCCCTCTCTTCGCGGTCTCGTTCCGATTGAAAATGTTCCGCATCGGTGCGGGCAGCAAGATAGCCTCCTAGTCCCATGGCGATCGCGCCCGCCGCAATCTCGGCAAGGCCGGCGGTAATAATGATATGCGGATTTTCCACCGTACTTGAAAGTCCGGCGGCTAACGCAAACGGAACGGTTAAACCGTCCGACATTCCGATAACAATGTCGCGTACGACAGCGGACGCGTTAAAGTGTTTTTCGACATGATGAGAATGGGGCATGAGCCATTTACGCAGATCCAAAGACGTTTTGCAAAAGATCCCAACATTGCGTAATCTGCGGGTACCAAAGAAAAGCCGACAGCCTAACGGGGGGACCAATGGTTGGATTTGAACTTACCGACGATCAAAAAGCGATTCAAGAAGCCGCTAGAACTTTCGCTCGCAAAGAGATTATTCCAGTAGCGGCACGCCTCGATCAGACGATGGAGTACCCGCATGACATCGTTACCAAGGCTCACGCCGCCGGTCTATTAAACCCTTCGATTCCCGCCTCTGCCGGGGGGCTTGGACTCTCGGTCCTTGAGCAATGCCTCCTTGGCGAAGAATGGGGCTATGCCTGCACCGGCGTAGGAACGGCATTTGTCGCGAACGACCTGGCGTTGGCCCCCCTGTTCGTGGCCGGAAATGCCGATCAGATTAACGAATTTGCCCGTCCGATGACCGAGAAACCCATCATGGCAGCCTATTGCGTCACTGAGCCGGGAGCGGGAAGCGATGTCTCCGGAATTAGAACTTCGGCAAAGGCAGATGGGGATTATTACGTTTTGAATGGCTCCAAAATGTGGATCACCAACGCTTCGGTAGCAAAATGGTATTTCGTTCTGGCCGTGACAAACCCGGCGGCGGGCCCCAAAGGGATGTCCGGTTTTGTCGTTCCCTCTGATCTTCCCGGGATTCAACCAGGCAAGAAAGAGGTAAACCTAGGCCAACGATGCTCGGACACCCGCGGCATCTCTTTCGAAAGCGTGCGAGTCCCTAAGAAATACCTATTGGGAAAAGAGGGAGACGGTTTTAAGACTGCGATGGCGGCCTTCGATCACACCAGGCCTTTGGTGGCGGCGGCGGCAGTAGGCCTCGGACGGCGCGCGTTGGAAGAGTCCGCCAAGTACGCCACCGAGCGAAAGACCTTTGGAAAACCGATCGCAGAACATCAAGCAATCGCTTTCATGATCGCCGACATGGCCAAAGACGTCGAAGCGGGGCGTCTGCTCATGTACAAATCCGCCTGCGAAATGGACGCCGGTCGCAGAAATACCAAGTATGCCTCTTTTGCCAAGTGCTTTGCCGGTGATACCGCCGTAAGAGTGGCCTGCGACGCCGTTCAAGTCTTCGGAGGATACGGCTACAATAGCGAATATCCCGTGGAAAAACTTTACCGTGATTCCAAGATTTTTCAGATCTATGAAGGCACGCAACAGATTCAACGTCTCATCATTTCACGGCACGTCTTTGAGGAGTTGTCCTAATCTATGAAACCAAACTACGGAATCGACGCTCCGCCGGTCATTCGAAATCTTCTTGTCGTAGGAATTCCGGCAACCCTCGTCGGTCTGGTATTTCCCACTTTGGGAGTTACTATCTGGGCCCCTGGAGTCTGCTTTATACTGACCGCGGGGCTCATGGTGTTATACGCCAAGGTTGGAAAATTTGGCCACCGTGAGCGAATGTTGGATTTGGTCCCTTGGCGCGGAGACGAGAACGTGCTCGATGTGGGCACGGGGAGAGGATTGCTTCTTATCGGGGCAGCCAAACGTTTGGACCAAGGCAAGTCTTACGGAATCGATATTTGGAATTCTCAGGACCTCTCCAATAATTCAGCCGAGCATACCCAAAGAAATGTTGAGCTCGAAGGCGTTAAAGATCGCACCGAAATATTGAATGAGTCTGCGACAAAGCTATCTTTCGAAAACGGCTTTTTTGACCTCATCTTTTCGAATCTATGTCTGCATAATCTTCCCAGTATCGAAGACCGAGCCATCGCCTGCCGAGAGATCGCGCGCGTGTTAAAGAAACAGGGAACAGCCATCATTTCAGATTTTCAAAAGCTAACGGAGTATGAAACGGTCTTTAGGAGTGAGGGGTGTGAGGTTTCCAAGGAGGGCCCCTTCTTCCTCTCTACCTTTCCCCCGCTCTCTATTCTAAGAGTTACCAAAGTTTAGTCACACGGACTCCCCCATTCTTAATGTCATTGCCTTAAAAAACCGTCTGGTCATAATAGCCCCATGGATTTTCTAGTCCGGCAGTTTCTGGTTATTCTTGGGTTCTTACTCGCCGTAATCCTAGTCGCAAGGCTCCTTCGGGAACATCGGCCGCCCGGAAACACGATGGCATGGGTTCTTGCCATCCTGCTCATCCCTTACGTAGGCGTGCCTCTTTATTTGATATTCGGTGGCAGGAAAATAAAACGGCTAGAACAACATCGGGAGCCGATTGCCCTGGAAACCCCAGACGAGGGACCTTTCGGCTCTGACACCGAGAAAATTCTATGTGCTACCGGAATTCCACGCGCCCGGGCCCACAACCGTCTGACGATGATCGATTCGGGAGATGAGGCCTATCGACAATTAGTTAGGCTAATCGACGGAGCTAAGACATCGCTCGATTTTGCCACCTTTATCCTGGCGAAAGACAAAGTGGGGACCGACATTCTTGAACGACTGACTCGTCGAGCCGAAGAAGGCATCAAAGTCCGACTGCTTTTGGATGCGTTGGGAAGTTTTTGGGCGACCGGTAGTTTCCTAAAGCCCTTAAGACAAGCTGGCGGAGAAGTGGGTGTCTTTCTCCCCATGTTACCCTTCCGACGGAAATGGTCGGCGAATTTACGTAACCACCGAAAGATCTGGATAGCCGATCAAGAGGTTGCCATGATTGGCGGGCGAAACATTGGCTCTGAATACTTGGGGCATGACCCCAATTCACAGAGCTGGGCTGATTACAATGTCTTGGTCGAAGGCCCAGCCGTCGCAGATCTCATGGATGTCTTTGCTTCCGACTGGGAGTTTGCTACCCGCAAGCCACTGAAAATTCGGGAACCGGCGCCAGCTTTTTTTCCGGGAAGCACGTGCCAAGTCGTAGCCGCCGGGCCGGATACGACGACAAACGCGCTTTATCAGGGAGTTCTCACATCCATTCTGAATGCCAAACACCGCGTTTGGATTGCAACACCCTATTTTATTCCGGATGAAATTCTAATGCAGGCGCTGATGTTAACTGCCAAGTTGGGAAGAGATGTGCGAGTCATCGTTCCGGCGAAATCAAATCACCGCTTAGCCGACTTTGCCAGAGGGTCTTACTTAAGAGGACTCTGCCCCTCCGGCGTTCAATGCTATGAATACCAATCAGGAATGTCACACACCAAACTCCTGGTCATTGACGATGACCTTGCGGTGGTAGGATCGGCTAACGTCGACATGCGCAGCATGTACCTTAACTTTGAGATCGGGGTATTTATTTACGACAAGGAAAAGGTAGCCGAGACCGCCGCCTACATCCTATCTATGTACGAACAGTCGTTACCCTTTGATTTCGCTCATGGAACCTGGGGACAGGCGGCAAGAGTGTGGGCGGAAGATATTAGTCGGCTCTTTGCGCCGTTGTTGTAGTTCACGAAGTGACATCAATTGGCGGTGAGGTATGGGTTTGCTTTGGGTAAGAGTAATAAAGGGGCCTTATAAAGCCTCTTTCCACTCTTTCTCGTTAAATCCCACCAGTCCGATGGAATCATCGATAAGAAACGGGCGTTTGATCAGGCGACCGTTCGAGGCCAGTAGCGTAAGCGCCTCCGTCTCTGACATCGCCTTAATTTTCGTGGATAGCCCCATTTCGCGATACACCTGCCCCGAGGTATTAAAGAGACGCTTAAAATCTCCGTCATACCGAGCGACCATTCGTTTCAGCTCCTTTAACGAAGGGGGAGTGGTCGTGATATCAAATTTTTCCACCACAACTTTTCTGGCAGTTAGAAACTTAAGGGCATTTCGGCAGGTCGAACATTTATCGTACTGATAAACCTTTAGCATAGGTTTTTACTTAGCCTTCTTTTCCTCAGCCAGACAAAACTTTTCCACAATTTCGTACAATCGCTTAGGAGCTTCCGCCAGAAGAAGATGACCATTTCCGTCTAAAACCTCGAACTTGGCGTGTGGAACTTTTTGGGCGATTTCGCCGGCCGCACCTATGTCGACCACTCGATCATCGCTGCCGTGAACAATTAACACCGGAACGCGTAACTCACTTAGCGCCGGCAAGATGTTGAAGGTTCCCATGGCGTTTCGCTGGGCTTGGGCTTTGGCCAGTTTCTCGGGCTCATTAAAAGCCTTCACCATCTCCTTTGCCAAGGAACGAACCAAAATCTTGTGCCCTTTGATAAAAGTCGGAGAAAAATATCTCATCAAAGAAGCTTCGGACTCGTGATGATTCGAAGCCCCCTCCGCATCCAATCTCAAGAATTGAGATCGGGCGGTGGTAGAAACTAGACTTAAACTTGCTACATTTGATTGGGCTGCGACGGCGACATGCATCGCAAGAAGCCCCCCGTAAGAGATGCCCAAAACATGACTTTTTGCACATCCCACTTGAGTCCAAACGGCTTGTATATCGTCGACGGAGTCTTTTAGAGTGAAATTAAGAGGACCTTCAGTTTTGCCAGCCCCCCTATTGTCGAGGGCTAAAACTTTCCATCCTAACGTCGTGAAATGGTGCCCAAGGCTCCTAAAGTCGGTAAGCCCTCGGGTAAATCCATTCAGCAGCGTCATCCAAGGTCCGCTACCTTCGCCCCAGACTTCGTAATATACCTTAGTATCGTTTCGCTCCAAGTATGGCATGGCCTCAGACTGTACCTCAGGTTTGGCTCGAGTGGAAGTCGATTGGCGACACGTCTGTAGATTAGGAAGTAAGAAACTTGCCGGAGTCCGATCGACTCTCGATTCCGCGGTGAAGCTTTAGGCGCGCTCCCGCTGCCTGACCAGCCGCATAGGCATAGGCGTCATGTCGGCGTCTGCCCCTTCCCACGTTGGTAAGCTTGGGAAACCGATTACGGACAAACTCCGAAAGTTCTTTGTCCCCCACGGCCAGAAGCGCTCGGGATTCTATCTCTTCCGTTCCCTCGGACGCGCGTTTTGACTGTACCTCTAGCTTTTCGCCAAAACCATGTAGCACTCCCAGGTAATAGGAAGATTGAGACACTCGGCCTCGGTTGCCACCCTGTTGGAAGTCCCTCCACAGCATGGGCAACTGATTTGAGAGAAAATAGAAAACATATTCAGCCATTTTCACATTCTGCCTCGAACCCAAGAGTTCAAGCGTCTTGTACTCACAACAATGGCCGGCGTCGTACAGACGGGAATGAATAACCTCTACGAAAAAATGTTCGTTTAGCAAGGAGGCGATCACCGACTGATACCGCTCGACTCGCTTTTTCTTGAGTCGCAGAGTTAGGCAAAGATAGTCAGCCGGCCTATTGGCCCTAAGCCGTTCTAGCTGATATCTACTCTGCATCTCACGAACTTTAGCCATCGCCGACATCGCTTCGTGTTCGTTACTCGATGCACTTAGCGCCAATAGCTTCTCCACTCGTCGTAACAGGCGTTCGTCTTCCGGGGCCGATGGGGCATCCGTGCTTTGAGGCACACAGTCTTGGAGGTCGGTCTCGGCCCGCATTGCCCACTGTGCCATTCCGAGCATTCGACAGGCGCGATGGAATAAAGGCCCGTGGGCCTGGTCACTTCCGAATTGATCAAAAACAATTTGGTGAGCCATCTCATGCTTTAAGATCTCTAGAACGGCATCCCAGGGGTAGTTATCGATCAGCGTTTCGGATAGGACCAGAGTTCGCGTTTCAGGGTCAAATACCCCCCAACGTCCGGCCATGGCATCGACTTTAATTACGGGTCGTTGAAGTTTTTGTCGGTAGGTAAAACAGATGTGGTCGTAATCACGCATAAGCCGCTCCGACCAGAGCCGAATCAACTCAACGCGCGTTTCGCATTGTTCACGGGAGACATCCATCAAGCCAATCCTTCGGCGTGGACCGGAAAGGGCTAGCTTTCCCAGCCGTACGAAACCTGGATCTTGTCGATGTCATCGTCTGACGTCAACTTCCTAGAGTTAGCTTTCGATTTGCAGTCCTCTTTGGAGCTGGCGTGGACCTTCTCAATGTTTAGCTTCCGGCTGCCGTCTTTTTTAAAGATGCGAACCGTGAGCTTGCAGTTCGGCTTTCCGGCAGCGTCCTTGGGTGAATCGGTAATATCGTCAGCGCCCGCGCGAGCGACCGTGGAAACGAAACTTAACGCCAGTACAAGAATAAGTGTTTTCATACTTCTCTTTTCGGAGAATTTGTTCTCTCGCTTGTCCGCGCCGCGTCCTTTTAACTCGCTACTATTTATGCGTCGCGTCTTATTAAGGAAAAACCGTCATTCGAAGGTCGTATAATTAGAATTATGACTTGAAAGAGTCCTTCATCAAACCATGTCGAAAAGAAGGAACTCCGCATCCTCTTTGGCCTGAAATACGATCTGCTTTTCTTCTTCGATCGCCGCGCCGTCGGCGGGCGACATCGTTATGCCGTTCAAAGCGAGCGTTCCTTTGATGAGTTGAACCCACTGCCCGCGCTCGGGTTCAGGAGAAAACACCAATTCCTTTTGTGAGTCGACCCGGCCCAAAAACAGATCGGCGGACTGGCGAATCGCTATCGAATCGTCACGACCATCGCGCGAGGCGAGGCACTTCCACTGGTTTTTCTGCGCGATATCCAATTTTTTTTGAGAATAGCGTGGAGGCATCCCTCGCTCGGCCGGAATAATCCAAATTTGTAAAAGATGGCAGGGTTTGTTCGGGTCGGGATTGAACTCACTGTGTTCCACGCCTCGCCCAGCACTCATGTATTGAATCTCTCCCGGCAATATGGTCGACCCATTTCCCATGCTGTCTTTGTGGGCCAGCGATCCCTCGAGTAGGTAAGTTAAGATTTCCATATCGCGGTGAAAGTGGGTTGGGAAACCTTTTTGGGCAGCAACCTTGTCGTCATTGATGACTCTTAAACTTCTAAATCCGTCGTAGCGGGCGTCTCGATAGTCCGCAAATGAGAACGTGTGATACGACTCAAGCCAGCCGTGATTAAAATGGCCCCGATCCTGCGATTTGCGAATGGTGATCATCTACCCGTCCTAACGATGACGCATCACATCATCTCTATTTGACTGGCAAGGCTTCGCAAGCGATGTTGCCAGCTATGGTCGATGTAATCACCCCAGAAGCGGACTGTCCAGCGCCTCCCGCAAAAGCGCGGCGCTCCAAAAAGCCAAAGGTTTCCCGTTCGGAAATACTAAGAAATGCGGTCGATAGACTTGCCAAGCGAACTCATCTGGCGGCGACTAGCGAAGATGCCAATGTCATCCATCGAGTGAGAGTGGCCACACGAAAATTGGGAACCGCGCTTCGTTCATACGAGCCGCTCGTCTCAAACAAAACTCAGCAGAAGATAAGAAAAGCGCTGAAAAAAATTCGTAGACTAGGAGGTGCCGTTAGAGACATTGACGTCGCCGTAGAGTGTCTGGACGACTTAGGAAAAGGCCTTTCCTCAGATGCCCTGCTGACCGTACTTTACTATCGGGGGCGTCTTGAAGAACAAAGAAACCTAGCCCAAAAAAAATTCCAAACGCGCTGCCAAAAGATAGACAACCAAGGTTTCTGGGATTGGTGTCAGCGTCATCTTAAAGCCGACGTACGAAAAAATTCACGGGCGTCAACCACCAGACAGAATCTAGTGATTAAGGGGCTTATCGATGCCTACCAAAAGGTCTGTGAGTTTAGAGAAAAACATCTAAGCGATCCGAGCGACATTGAACTTTTACACGATTTAAGAAAAGCGTTGAAGGCCTTTAGATACACCTTGGATATGGTTCCTCCGCGCCAACTCCCGGCAAGAATTATTAAAAGGGCCGACGCCATCGCCCAAGAGGCCCAAGATCGATTGGGCAAAGTGATCGACGTGGAAAACACGCTTCAAATGATTAGCCATCTGCGGTCGGAGCAACCCGCGAACAAGGGTTTACTGGAAAAAAATCGGGATCTCGTTCTTTCCGCTCTCAACGAAGCCATTGCCCGGTGCCACCTCTCGCTCGCCGAGGGGTGGAAGCGAGACCTCGACCTGGGATTCTTGGAAAAACCATTGAAAGATGCCAAGATTCGGAATCAAAAAACTCGCGCTACCCCTTTGAACGGGACGGCTCCTCAGATGACGGCCCACTGATAATCCTTGAGTTCAGTGGCTTCGGCCGTTTTATTTCTCGTACAGAAAAATATGGGTCTTACCGTCTTTGGTAATGTACCCTCGAGTCATCGCTTCAGAGTTATATGGCATGGCCACCCGACCGTGGCTGTCGAGGGCGATCGCTCCCCCTTCGCCGCCCACCTTTTTGAGTTTACCCAATAAGACCTCGTCGGCCGCCTTTTGCACAGAGAGCCCCTTGTATTTCATCAAGGAAATGATGTCGTGTGCGACAGCATACCGTATAAAGAACTCGCCGTGGCCGGTGCAGGAAATGGCGGCCACGCCATTTTCCGCGTAGGTGCCGGCACCTATGATAGGAGAATCTCCCACCCGGCCGTAACGCTTATTAGTCATTCCACCGGTGGAGGTTCCCGCGGCCAAATCCCCGCTGGTGTCTAAGGCGACGGCTCCCACCGTTCCCCAGGTATGATAAGGCGGTAGCGACGATTTTCGAGGCCCCGTCTTTGCCTTCTCTTCTTCTTTAAGCATCTGCTGCCACTCTTTATACCTTTGCTCGGTTCGAAAATAGCTGGGATCCACTATCTCCACCCCGACCTCTGAACCAAACTGCTCGGCCCCCGAACCCACCAAAAGCACATGGGGTGATTTCTCCATCACCAATCTTGCCAAGGCGATGGGGTTCTTGATGGTGGTGACTTCCGCGACCGCTCCCGCCGAGAGATCCTTTCCCGACATAATCGAAGCGTCGAGCTCATTGCGTCCGTCGTGAGTAAAAACGGCTCCCTTGCCGGCATTAAATTCCGGGGCGTCTTCCATGACCTTAACCGCCGCCTCCACCATATCCAGGCTTCCCCCTTTTTTTGCATAAACGGCATAGCCTGCCTGAAGCGCTTTCTCTATGTCCTCGCGGAATTGCTTTTCAATCGCCGGGGTCATTTCACTTTTCTCAATCCCTAGGCCCGCGTGAACCGCCATGACCACATTTTGATCAGAGATTTTCTGCGACACTTTCCCCCCCGCGCCCATGGCCCAGTTACCGACCAAGAAAATCGAGAACACACACACCAGCTTTGACAGATAGGTCATCCACCGCCTCCTTTTTCAAGGCCATTACTATCCTTGTAAGCCATTGGCCTCAATCAGAATCTTCGCCCCGAAACCCTTTCTGCCGTGGAAGAAAGATCTCACATTGACATCATGCCCCAATGGCTGAGAATGGTTTTATTAATAGGGGGTACATCGGATGGTAGATCGATGTATGAGAGGCTTCCGAGTTGCTCGGATCTTCTCTTTAATATGTGCTTCAAAAAGTGCATTGAGTTGGTTTATTGTTCTGGTCGCGGTATTGGGAAAGGGGGAAGACGCTACGACGCATCTATTTCTAGCTGGGGGCGGTTACGTCCCCGATAAGGCACTTACGAAATTTCTAACTCTCGCTAAAGAGCAGGGCAAGACCCCGCGATTATTGGTCATCAGTTGGGCGAGCGCGTACTCTAAGGACCCCAATGACCCCAAGTCTCAGACTCCAGCCGAGTCCGCCGCCAAGACTTTTCGAGAATTTTCCGCCCGTGTGACGGGGATTACTCCCGCCGAAATAAAGAAGGCTCCCGACCCTGAGCAGATGGAAACCTATGCCTCCGTCTTTCTCGATCAAGTCGCCTGGGCAACGGCAATTTTTTTTACCGGCGGCAATCAGAACTTGATCATGGACGTACTGAACGCTAATCCTCGTTTAACTGAGGCTCTGAGATTTAGATTCCTAAACGGTTGTCCGGTGGGAGGAACCAGTGCGGGAACCGCCATCATGTCGCGCTTCATGTTTACCGGTGAAGGTAACTTCAAGGTGATTGATGGAAGGGCGGTCACCACCGCACCAAGCCTGGGATTCATCACCTCGGCATTGGTAGACACCCACTTTATAGTCAGGATGCGAGAAAATCGCCTATTCGGCGTTCTTCTGGCGGGGCTCGCCAAAATTGGTTTGGGATTAGACGAAGATGGGGCACTTGAGATCACCGACGACCAAATTGCAGAAAACGTTGGGCCTCAACTGATTATGGTCGTCGACGCCGTCGAACATCCTGGAAAGCTATTAGTCGACCTAATTCGTCCCGGGGACATTTACGATCTGGTGAAAAGGCAAAAGATCGGCGTGACGCCAACTCCGGCCAATGCCCCTAATGAAATTGCCCAAGCCCCCGAGTGATGCCTTAATCCTTGCTGCTAAATCACGCGCGAGATACCTTTCACGATAAGAAAGGAGCGCCGACATGAATTACGATTCCGTCTCCCAAACGCTGAGTTGGATTTTCGGAGGAGACTATCCGGATCACACTCTGACCATATATCAATCTGCGGCCCGCGCGATGATTGTTTACGTTCTTGGTTTAATATTCATTCGTATCGGTAGAAATCGACTGCTGGGAAATATCACCATCATGGACGGCCTATTAGCTATTATTTTAGGATCGGTACTAAGCCGGGCGGTCAATGGTTCCGCGGCAATGACGACGACCTTGTCGGCTACCGGAATGATCTTTGTGCTCCATTGGTGTTTTACTAAATGGGGCGCCCGCAGTCATAAGATTGGACGGTGGATGAAAGGGCGGCCCATACTTTTAATTGAAGGTGGCGTCATCAACCGACCTAACTTACAAAGATGCCACTTTTCAGAGCTCGATCTCATCGAACAGGTTCGATTGGCGTCGAACCTCGGCGAAATCGCCGAGGTTGAACAGGCCTACCTTGAGAGAAATGGTCAAGTCAGTGTCGTCTTTAAGCGCTCGAAAGTGAAATAACTTATGCCGCCGAATGGGTGGCATCCTTGGACCTTCTGTCTCTTGTAGAGCCAGCATTCATCTGTACCAGCAAGCTTGCAAGATCTTCAGCGTGCTCTTCTTCGTCCGCAAGAATTTTCTCAAAAACCCGGCGGGTCGTAGGATCGTCGTTCCCGACAAAACGAATCATTTCACCATACAGCTCAATGACAATTCTCTCCGCGACCAGATCTTCTTGGATCATCTCCAGGAGCGAATCACATTCGACATAGTCGGTGTGGGCCCGATTCATGAGTGTGGCGGGATTGTAATCGGGTTCGCCGCCCAATTGAACGATCCGCTCCGCTAACCAATCGACGTGTTGCATCTCCTCTTTGGAATGCTCGAGAAATTCGGCAGCGACCGATTCCGAGTGGATTCCGGAAGCCATGCGGTAATGCCGTTGGTAACGAAGCACACAGACAATTTCCGTGGCCAGGGAATCATTCAGCAGCTTAAGGACTTTGGTCCGATCCGCGCGGTAACCTTGGGTGACGGCACCGTCCTCCATGTTCTTTCTGGCGCGGCGTTTAATCTCATCGATTTTCATGACTAAGTCTCCCACGGGCGTCTCCTTACGTAAGTGGTATTGGTTCTCCCAGACGAGCTTGCAAAACGGGTGCCCGGTCATGACAGAACGCCGCGAAGCGTGATTCCTCTGGGAGCAGCTCGATACTATGGCGTATCGCCACAGTAAGATCGGGCAGCCGTATCGAAATGCGTGTCCCCGTGTTGCGGGGGCGAAACTTGCTAATCCTCAACCCAAGAGGTTACGATCCCCCTATGAAAAAACTGGCTAAAGTCGTTTTGGTAATGAGTATTCTCAGTTGGGTATCGATGGGGCTGGGAATTGGCGGATACCGAGTTGGGCTTCTCGGATTAAAGCCAGCGCTGGGTATCGTTGCGGGTGTCTCCGTGCTCAGTTTCTTGCTTAGCTTGCTTTCGATGGTAACGCTTTTTGGGACTCGTCCAGGAAAGTCCGGTTTCCCCCAGGCCGTCGTAGCCACGCTACTGACATGGTCGATCGCCATTCCCATGGGTATTCAATTTTACCGGGTCCGATCGTTTCCCAAGATTCACGATATCTCGACCGATACGGAACATCCCCCGCTCTTTAACGTCTTACTGACCCGACGAGAAGGCGCCGTGAACTCAGCTATCTACGGCGGAGTGGCTATCGGCCGCATCCAGCACGAGGCCTACCCCGATATTGTCCCATTAGATTTCGCGGCTTCGGCCGATGTGGCTTTTGATCGAGCACTCGATGTAGCCAAGTCATTGAAATGGGATATCGCCGCCGCCGACAAATTCGCAGGCAGGATCGAGGCCAGCGTGACGTCGCTCTTTATGGCTTTCACGGACGACATCGTAATACGGGTGGAACCCAAAGGTCCCCACGAAAGCCGGGTAGATATCCGATCCCTTTCTCGGGTGGGCCTAAGCGATCTCGGACAGAACGCCACTCGCATCCGTAACTATCTCAGTCGTTTTCGAGGAGATCACTAGATAAGTCATGGAGCCAGTGTTTGACCGTGACCCCAATCTCATTTACCTCAATTCTGCCAACCTATCCTTGTGCCCGGGGTCCGTTTTAGAGGCCGTGACCCGCTACCAAAGAGAGTTCGAACTAAATCCGACCACCGGTCTGACTCAAGCCTGGGATCATCTTTGGAAAGCCCAGACCCGACTCGCCCAATTTCTGAATGCCAATCCCAATGACCTTTTCCTCAGAACCAATGTCACGGCAACTCTCAATACCTTTCTGTTAGGAATGCCTCTGCCGCCAGAAAGTGAAATACTCGTGGGAGAACTAGAATACGGCGCCATCGTAAATATCTGTCGGATGAGGGCGGAGCGTGATCATCTGGCGTGGCGAATTTTAGCGATGCCTCAGACTCCGACGGCACTAAAAAGCCTCACTCCCCATCAACTAGTCGAACACATCATCTCGCAGCTGGGGGCCAAGACAAAACTGCTGCTGTTAAGCCATGTCATCGCCGGAACCGGACTGGTCCTCCCCCTTTCGCAAATTGCCCAGGAGACGCGAAGAAGGGGGATTCTATTGGCCATCGACGGCGCTTACGCGCCGGGCGCTCTCGCTGTAGATTTCGACGACCTTCAAGACGTCGATTTCTATGGCTGCAGTCTGTACAAATGGATGCTGGGCCCCAAAGGAACGGCGTTCGGCTGGATCGCCCCCAGGCATCAGGCGAGCATTCGCCCCCTCAATGCCGGATGGACGACGTACGATATCGCCGGCCCCATCGCCGACTTCGGCGATCAGAGTCAGTTTCAACGCTCATTCTTAATGTCGGGCTGTCAGGATTTCGCTCCGTATCGTGCGATCGAAGATACCTTGGCATTTTGGGAAGAAAATGATCCCAGTAAAATCCGACAGCGAATGAAATCACTTCGCCAACATCTAGATCTCCAAGTAACGACCTCTTTGGGATGGAGCTCTCTTTCTCCTAGAGACGAGTCGCTCCAAGGCCCTATGAAAGTCTACTTGCTTCCCAAAGCGCTACAGAGTGAGGGGCCGATTTTTGCACGGAAGTTGCTCGAAAAGCACCGCATTCAAATCAATATGGTGTCTCTCAAAGGCCAGTGGCACATCGCCTTTTCGCCTCATATTTATAATTCAGAGCAAGAGATAACCGTCGCCATTGATCGAATCGCTGCTATGACTCGATAGCTTTAAGCTCACGAGCAAAAAAGCTCGATTCCTTAGCCAACGTCCGCATATATCCCCGAACATCGGTTTTGGCCTGAGGCGAAAGTCGTTGAAAGGGAATGACGTGCTGGTCGGGAACAAAACGAAAGGTGAAATTAATTCGGCGAGATTCAAAATCGCTCACATGCATGGGAAATTGAAATCCTTCCTTCTTGTCGACCCTTTGCACCCGATGAAAAAACTGACGTTTCCAACGTTCCCCGCCAAAAATTTGAAGTGAACAGTCCTCTAACCATTGTTGGAACACTACTCCGTCTCGTTGGCCGGGCCTTTGGCTTGCTACAAATTGAAACATCGCCCGTTCCCCTAACGAGATTGAAGCCACCGGTCCGGGTTCGAAATCGCGATGTTCTCCGACTCGCGCGGTATCAACTCGTTTATCGCCTTCGATGCGACTGCCGTAAAAATTGACCAGACAGGTGTTCAGTTTCCATCCAGCGGGGATGTCGGAGCGGGGAAACAGTCGATAAGCCATTTTTTCCACTTTGGCGATCAGACGTTGGAAGACCGGCGGAAATGGCTCGGCCTTCACACACCGATCGAGCAACCCTTTAGGAGGGCGATAGTAGTCCAAGCAGGCAAATTGCCAATTTCCCAGCCAATAGACGGGACGCAAGAGTTTGCGTTGGGTCTGACCTTCCGGCAACGGACGGTCTTCGGCAAAGCGATACTCCCAAATGGGGTAAATAGTCTTAAGCCAAGTGAGAATCTGATCTCTGGCCTCAGAAGTCACAAACTTACTATCGTAATAGAGGCCTGGGGGAAAACGCACGGGCCACACTATGGGACACGGACGATTTTTTTTCAAGTAGGGTGCTTTCTCTACTTTAACCTAGGCTCCCTCAAGGAGTTGACCTCCCCCCTTCCCGCTGGTTTACTGCCCGGCAACCAGGAGACCAAAATGCCGCTTAACCATTATGTAACGCTAGGGAAATCAGGGCTTCGCGTCAGTCCGCTCTGCTTGGGCACCATGACCTTCGGAGAGGATTGGGGATGGGGGTCCACGGTTAAGGAGTCGGAAGCCATTCTAGATCGCTTTTTTGCGGCGGGCGGCAATTTCATCGACACCGCCAACGTCTACACAAAAGGGCATTCCGAAAAGATCATCGGTGACCATATCGGCCGACACAGCGAAAAGCGGGACAAAGCCGTTATTGCCACTAAATTCTTCGGGAGCCTGGTGAATGGAGATCCCAACGCCGGCGGGGCTGGTAGAAAATCAATGATGACTAACGTCGAACATTCCTTGAGGCGTTTGCAAACCGACTATATCGACCTTTACTGGATGCATTGCTGGGACAACGTGACGCCCATCGAAGAGACAATGCGGGGCTTAGACGATTTGGTGCGTTCCGGCAAAGTTCGTTACGTCGGATTTTCCGATACCCCCGCCTGGAAAGTGACTGAAGCTCAGATGATTTCTTCGTTCCGAGGATGGGCGCCCCTGGTCGCCCTCCAAATCGAATACTCCCTTTTGGAGCGTACCGTGGAAGGCGAGCTGATGCCGATGGCTCAAGAGATGGGGTTAGGCGTCACCCCCTGGTCGCCGCTTAAATCTGGCGTACTAAGCGGAAAATTTAACCGAAGTAATGCGGGTAAAGCGCAGTCAGGCCGAGGAGCTTGGGCGATGGCGCACCTGAATGAAAAATCGTATGCCGTCATCGACCAGCTTACCTCAGTGGCCAAAGACCTCGACACCACGATAGCCCGCGTGGCGCTCAGCTGGGTGCAATCCCAACCCGGAGTTACCTCAACGATCATTGGAGCACGAACCATGTCACAACTGGAAGATAACCTTGCGGCAATTGACGTCAGGCTTCGTCCGGAGCACCTGTCCGCTCTCGAATCCGTTTCCAAACCCCAGCTAAACTTCCCGTTCGATTTTGTGAAAAACGCCGGGCCTTTCCGAAGCGGAGGGACTACCATTAACGGTGAGACTCATGAGGTCAATTTTCTGGCCCCTAAAGAGCCTTCGGAGACCTATTAATGGATGCGCCAGTCCTAAGAACCACACGGTTGTTGTTACGGCTGCCCCGACTCTCAGATGCCCAGGCCCTCCTTGACTACCAATTGAGAAACCGGACTCGACTGGCAGCGAGCGCTCCGGCCAGAGACGAAATGTTTTTTTCACTGCCTGGTCAGACCAAGGAGATCGAAAACGCCCTGACGACCTTTAAGCTGGCAAAAGGCTACCGATTTCTCGTATTTATCGAGAAAGACGAGAGCCGAGTCGTCGGCATAGTCGCGGTGACCGAGATAGTAAGAGGGGCTTTTCAAGCCGCGTTCTTAGGTTATGGCATTGACGGAGAACGGGAAGGAGAAGGCTTGATGACGGAGGCTATCGAAGCTGTCATCAAGTTTGCTTTCGACAACCTCCATCTGCATCGGGTGATGGCAAATGTCATTCCGGAAAACGAGCGCAGCCAACGACTCTTACGCCGGTTAGGCTTTGAGTTCGAAGGCCGCGCCCGTGAATACCTGCTCTTAGATGGTCGTTGGAGGGATCACATCCTAACGGCAAAATTAAACCCTAGGTGGATACCGCAGTGTGAAGTCTAGTCGGTCCCACCCGATCCTTAATCCTCAATTAGCTGGCAACCGCCGGAGCGGCGGGCTTGGCCGCGCTGTCAAATCCCACCGGCGGTGGTGATACGTCCACACCGAGAGCTAGCTGAAGGACCTCGGCGACGTTTTCGACAAAGTCGAACTTCAATTTTTCTTTCACCTCGTCAGGCACATCCCGCAGATCCTTTTGATTACGAACCGAGAGAATCACTCGCTCGATTCCGGCCCGATGTGCCGCTATCACCTTTTCTTTAACGCCTCCCACCGGCATCACCGCTCCCCGAAGGGTGATCTCACCGGTCATCGCAAGTTTCGGATTCACCGGACGACCTGAGAACAGCGAGGCTATCGTCGTTAGAATAGCGACCCCGGCCGACGGTCCATCTTTAGGAATGGCCCCCGCGGGGACGTGAATGTGAAGGTCACGCTTGTCGTACTCAAATCCAGGAACGATGGTTGGCAACTTCGACCGTACTAGACTAAGTGCGATCTGCGCTGACTCCTTCATCACATCACCCAGCTGCCCGGTCAGGGTTAACTTTCCGTTGCCCGGCATCAGCCCAGCTTCGATGAAAAGAATCTCACCACCTTGCGGTGTCCAGGCTAACCCGGTAACCACGCCAGGTTGCGACACGTGTTCGGCCACTTCGTGGATAAAGCGTTCCGGCCCCAAGAGTTCGTCCAGATCCCCAAGTTCTATTCGAACCGGAAGCACCACGTCCGATTTCAGTACTCGTTCCGTAGCTCCACGGCAGACCGCCGCCAGGTGACGTTGCAACTCTCGAACTCCGGCTTCCCTGGTGTAGTGAGTGATCACCCTCATTAGAGCTTCGTCGGAGATCACCATCTGAGCGGCCGTAAGCCCGTGCTCTTTGAGCTGCTTAGGAATGAGATGATTTTTCGCGATATGCAGCTTCTCCGCCGTCGTATAGCCGGAAAGCTCGATGACCTCCATGCGATCTAACAACGGCGCCGGAATCGATTCCAGAGTGTTAGCCGTAGCCACAAAAACGACTTTGGAAAGATCAAAGGGCACATCAAGATAGTGATCCAAGAAATTGGCGTTCTGTTCCGGATCTAGCACTTCCAAGAGGGCGCCTGCGGGATCGCCTTGAAAGCTCCGCGCCAACTTATCGATCTCATCGAGCATAA
>Ga0206963_10068_pt1 | contig 35394 bp, 22 predicted proteins | sample Alteio_BWOrgHeat_28_FD_152958 | JGI IMG/M metagenome (GOLD analysis project Ga0206963, IMG submission 152958) | Enriched cells from forest soil in Barre Woods Harvard Forest LTER site, Petersham, Massachusetts, United States -... | ecosystem: Environmental > Terrestrial > Soil > Temperate forest >... | reverse complement strand
CCCTGGGCGCCGATGATTATATCGTCAAATTTACTGACCTGACTTCTCTAAAGGCCAGGCTGAAAAATGTAATTCAGACCTGAGCAAAAACTTACCCGGTTATTGCCATTTCTTCGTTTAACAATAGTATGTATAAAGATTCCATCAAACAGGTCCAGAAATAAGAGGGGGGAGGCGGATTTTCTTCAATAAATTTCAATGCCTCTTTTCCATTGCTTAGGGAGATACATTCCATGTTGGGGAATAAATCATGAATGGCTTTATGTAAAAATTGCTGATCGTCCTTATCGTCGTCAATTACCAATACGCGATTTATTTGTTTCATTTTTGCCGTTTGGCTGCTGTTTTTTCAACGGGAAAGATAACGGAAAAAACCGATCCTTCCCCTAAAATAGATTGGGCGGTTATCGTGCCGTGATGATTTTCAACTATTTTTTTACAAATAGCGAGACCTATTCCTGTTCCCGAATACTCATCACTGGAATGCAGCCTTTGAAAAACTTCAAATATTTTCTTTTCATAGGCTTCATCAAAACCGATACCATTGTCCCTAAAGTCAATTTTCAGGGTTTCTTCAGAAAGGGTTGCACTTATTTCTATGATGGGAGTCATTCCCGGTCTTGCATATTTTATTCCGTTTTCGACAAGGTTAATAAACAATTGTTCCATTTGAGTCGGACTACAGAAAATAGCGGGCAGCTCCCGAACATTCACAACAGCTTTTTTCTCCTTAATGATTTCGCTTAAACTATCAGTTGCCAGATTAGCAATCTCATTCAGATTCGTGTTCTGAAACCCAAAATCACCTTCATCTGTTTGCGCATATTTCAGGACCGATTCAATTAGGGTTTGCATTCGGCTGCTTTGTTGAGAAATTTTTTGGAAATATTCGAATGATTTGTTTTTCAGATAATCCGGATTCAATTCCATAATCAGGTTTGTAAACATCTGTATTTTCCGCAGTGGTTCTTTCAGATCATGACTGGCGATATTGGAGAAAGTGGTCAGGTCGCGATTTTTTCTTTCCAGCTTTTCATTTTGTCTTATCAATTCCATTTGTGCCTGTAAACGCATTGAACTCTCATTTTTAATCTTGAAGAATGACCATATTAATATCATAAAAGAGATGACAGAGAATAGAACTATAAAAGTGATTACTCTGTCGTTGCCGATATTTTTAAAAAATGTTCTTTGTCCCAGTAGCTTATTTTCCTCAGCCTGCATAATAATAACCTGGTGATGGATGGAATCCATGAGCACCTTGTCAGGTGAAGTGAGATGTGAATCTGTAAAATTGTTCGCTTTAGCAGATGAATCAATCAAGATATGCAGTCTTGACAGGCGGAAAAAAATAAGTGATCTTAAGGTATTTACATTTTTAATCTGTATTTCATTATCCTCAACTAATGAATCCAGTTGTTTCAGACTTCTATTCAAAAGGGTTTCTGCGTGGTTGATATTTTTGAAGTATGTACTGTCATTACTAAGAAGAAAGCCCCTTTGGTTGGACTCGGCTTCTAATAGTAAACCAAAACATTTCTCTATTTTCAGTTTAACCTCATAAGTATGTGCAATCCAATCTTCTGCTTCTTTTTGCTTTTGAAACCACACCAGGGAAAAGATGGCGAGCGAAAGCAAAAACAGGGAGGATACAATAAAAGCCCAATTATTAAAATTAGCCGACCTTTTATTTTTGGTTGGTTCCATTAAAAGCTATGATTTCCCATCAGGCATCTGCCTGAAAGCAATCTGACCATATTCAATCGTCTAATTCGCCTTACCGAATTCGCCATTGGCGGTAATGGTGATTTCATCGCTTAACATCGAAGATCCGGCCTGCGGTGCAAAATTAAAATCAGATCTTTTGATCACACCTGTCAGCTTAAAACCTGCATCATCCTTTTTACTCATGGGATTGGTAATCGTACCACGGTACCACAGATCCATGGAAACCGGTTTGGTGACGCCATGCAGGGTAAGGTCACCATTTAATTTATAATGATTTGTAGAAACAGGTGTAATAGAAGTGCTGGTAAATGTCATTGTCGGGAATTTGGCAACGTCGAAATAGTTCGCACTTTTAAGGTCATTGTCGCGGTAATCAACATCCGTGTTTATGGAAGACGTATTAACTGTTAACTGAAATTTGGCATCGCTGAAGTCAGGCTTGCTTGCTACAATGGTACAGGTAAAATCTTTGAAGATACCATCCACGTCGGATACCATTAAGTGAGTTATAGTAAACCCAAGTTTAGAGTGCATTTTGTCGTTGGTCCAGGTAGTTTGAGCGAATACACCCAGACTGAACAAAGCGGCTGCTATTAATAAAATAGTCTTTTTCATGTTTGCTATTGATTTGTTTAATTATTTACCAAGTTAACCATTAACGATTAAAAAGCGTATACCCTTTGTCAGGATTTTTTGTAGACAAATCTCCCCGCGTTAAGGGGAATCGCCTTGTTTCCTTAAGCGACAGACCTTATAATCTCCCTGATCTTTTTTAACCCAAATGGCTTGGCTGCAAATTCAATTCCTGCCGCCTCTGCTTGCGACTTTAAATCCGGTGAAGGATCTGCGGTCATCAACACAATTTTCGCTTCATCAAAATCTTTTCGGTTCTTATTAAAGTAATCAAGGCCCGTTCCATCAGGGAGATTATGATCGAGTAATATAATTTCCGGATGCTCTTTTCTCAGAAATTTGGATGCTTCAAACAGGGTATGGGCACAATCGATATGAAAAGATTCCCCCTTCAGCATAAGGATAACCAGTGCACAGAAGTCCAACTCGTCATCCACTATCAGCATTTTCTTTTGTTGTGACATACCCTTCTTGGTTAAATAACCGTGCCGTGCATGGCATCGTTTTTTAATTCCCGTATCTCTCTAAAAGTAAGACTATGAAAAAGAAATTGCCCATACTGATTTTAGCCTGTTTCACCGTTTGTTTTGGATCTGCACAAACCATTTCTCTCACAGGTTATGGTGGATATACTTTTCAGGACAGATTGAATTATGGAAATGCTTATGGTTATCTCAATGAAAGTGGACACTGGGGTGTTTCAATCGAGGGAATCAATGGACGGGGGGATGGGGTAGAGTTGCTTTATCAACAGCAACTCACCCATGTGCCGGTATATTATCTGACATTACCTAATACCCAGGTCAATTCAGGGAATGATAAGACTGTTATTTCTTATCTGATGTTAAACGCTATGCATCATTTCATGATGGGTCCTGTTGAGCCTTATGGGGGTATTGGCATTGGGGCAGGATTTATCAATAATAAATCCTATAGTAATGAGACCAGGTTTGCCTGGGATGCTAAACTCGGTCTGAATTTTAAAATATCACCTGTTATTGGTATAAAAGTTCAGGCGCAATTATTTTCCATTATACAGGCTGCGGGTGGCTCTTTTTATGTAAACCAGGATGGTTCTGTAACATCGGTTACATCCTATTCTTCGATCTACCAGTTTGGTTTTAGTGGCGGTCTTTGTTTTAGTTTTGCAAATGCGGAATGATAAAAAAGTGTTTTATTTGAATCTTTTCATCTGATTCAATAATAAAAATTGCCAAAGGATATTATAGACAAGCTTATACGGAAAGGTAAAAAATCAAAGATTCCCGGATCGGTGGATCCCATGCTGTGCACATTGACAAGAGAGGTTATAGAGGATGAAAAATATCTTTATGAATTAAAATGGGACGGCTACCGTATCATTTCTTATGTTCAAAAAGGTAAGGTAAGAATGGATTCGAGGAGTGCGCTGGATTATACCCATAAATATCCCGTTCTTTCCAAAGCACTACTCGATTTAGGTCGTGATCTGGTGCTCGATGGCGAAGTGGTGGTATTTAACGATGAGGGCAGGCCGGATTTTGATGCATTGCAGAGATATAATGGTCAGGATACCCCTTTGTCATATTGCCTGTTTGATATTTTATGGCTGGATGGTTTTGATATGAAACAGTTGACCCTGGTTGAGAGAAAACAAATTCTTCAGGAACTATTGAAAGGAAATAAAATTCTGCGTTATTGTGATTCTTTTGATAATGGTCAGGAACTTTATAAATGGGTGAATGAAAAAAACCTGGAGGGTATCGTAGCAAAACTGAAGGATAGTCCTTATGTACCTGGTGAGCGCGGGGACAAATGGTTAAAAACGCCTACGCGTAAACGCCAGGAATTTGTGATCGGGGGATGGGCGGAATCGGATAAAAGCCGTTCTTTCCGCTCTTTATTATTTGGTGCCTATTCCAAAGGCAAGCTGCAGTGGATTGGACGTTCCGGTGGTGGATACAAGGATAAAGAAATGCCTGGAATTTTAAAACAGTTAAAGGCCCTGGAAATCGCCGAATCTCCCTTTGAAAATAAAATACTTGATACAAAAGGTGCAAAGATGCACTTTGTCAAACCCAAGCTTGTTGCCAATTTTGAATTTGCTACCTGGACAAAGAGTGGCCGCATCAGGAAACCGGCTACTTTCCTTGGCTTTCGAAAAGATAAAAAGGCTAAAGATGTGGTAAGAGAAATTCCCAAATCAATCGCTGTGATCGAACAGGAAATAAAACCAAAAAAGAAGCGCAAACTAAAGCAAGTATAAGAGTGTAGGAGTTGAATTTGCTCGTGATTCATAAAAAAAATCAGGTCCCCGAGGGCAGGACCTGATTGCGTTTTTCTAGTTTTCTTCTTCCTGTGCAGCTGCATAATTAACACTATCCTCTGCGACTGTAGTTAATAACTCGTCGGCCGCTTTTTCTTCTTCCAGTGTTTGCTCCAGCAATTCGGCTACGTCTTCACGCCCGAGATTTCTGGCGAGTTGGGCAAGCCCACCATAAGTGGATATTTCATAGTGTTCAACTTTTTGCCCTGCGAGAATCAGTCCCACGTCCCGGGTAGAAGTGCCGGTTTCTGTGTCGTCAATGATACTTTCTCCTTCTTTGGTGATGCCTTCCATAGCTTCACATTTTTTGGCCTGGGCTTTTTCTTCCAGGAGTTCGAACACATGTTCAAGTCTTTCCACATGAACCTTGGTTTCTTCCAGGTGGTTGGTGAAAGCTTCTTTCAGTTCTGTGCTGGTGGATGCCTTTGCCATCTTTGGTAGTGTCTTTACCAGGTGTTTTTCTGCCCAGTAGATGTCCTTGATTTCGTCTTTAAAAAATTTTTCCAGCATACCATCCATTTCACTGTCTGCCGGGTTCCCTTTCGCCTTCGTTGAATTCGCTGCTTTCATACCTGAACCTTTAACATTCGCTGTTTTTGTTTTCATGTTATTTAGTTTTTTGTTTTTTATAACCCAATAAACATAATTAGATAACCGTGCCAGATGAAGCTTCCTTTGAATCAGCTTAGCGATGAAATATGTCAGAGTCGTTTTCTCTTTTGAGGTGGAATTTCGTGTATCTGCATCCCCAGTATTGGGAAAATGATTCAGCTTTTAATTAGGTATGAGTTATTTATGAAATCATTTATTTCATTTGCTTCGAAAGTTGAGGCGATATAACCAATATAATTGTCCGGTCTGATGACGACTACAAAAGATCCGGTGAAACCGGCATTTTTAACAGACTTTTCATTCTCAGGATTTTTTTCCAAATTAAATACGGTGAAGAGATCTTTACCGGGCAACGAAAAATTTGTATCCGGAACATTGAATAATAATATGGTAAATGGGGTTAAAGAGCGGTTAATCATCTGGTAAATTGAAACAGGATTATTTTGAATGGTAACCGTAAAATAGGGAAACCTCATGCCTGCCTGAATTTTGCCGGCTTTGCCTTTTGACAGGGAAGATGATAAATAGGCGATTTTTATCTGGGATACCAATAAAAATAAATTTTTTTGAACAAACCTGGATTTTGAAATGAATGGTACAAAAAAAGGAACTAAATACATACGTAAAAGACTGAACCATAAATTATCTTTTATCATGGCGGCAAAAAGCCGGTCGGTCGTTTTTAGCAGGCCTGTAGCTACAGGATTCCTTTCTTCATGGTAGGTTTCCAGCAATCCCGGGGCGGCTTTTCCTTTTATAACAAGAGCCAGTTTCCATGCAAGGTTGTAAGCGTCCTGTAAGCCTGTGTTCATGCCCTGACCACCGGCTGGACTGTGAACATGCGCTGCGTCGCCTGCAAAAAAAATATTGTCTATACTGAATCGCTCAACTTTTTTATGGTGGAGTTTATAAGTGGAATGCCAATCAGTGTCATAAAAATTAACCTCCATTTCCATTTCATTTTTCACTTTTTCAAGTATCTCTTCAAAAGAAATTTCGGTGCGATTATAATATTCTTTTGGCAGGATTCCCAATGCCCGAAAATGATAAGAACCTTTCATTGGAAACAGCATGGTAACCCTGTGCTTTGAAAGAAAAAGGGAAAGTTTTTCTTCGTTAAAGCCTGCTTTAACGTGCGTATCTGCGACGTAAAAAACATTTAAGTATGTGCCGCCTTCAAATGCTACCTGCGAAAAATCTCTTACAATACTTTTAGTGCCGTCACAGGCAATCAGATACTTACATTGATATGATACAGGATTATCATTTTTTTTGCATTTTAAAGCATAAAGTTCATTTTCCTTCTCAATGCTGAGAATGGTTGTGTTCCATTCTACCTGCTTATTGTGTTCGAGAAGATTCTGGTATAACAGTGTTTCATTTTTACTTTGTTCATACATCATAATGTATGGGAAGGGGCTTGTTTTCTCGCCCGGATTGATCAAAGTCACGATTCCTTTCTGTTTTCCATTTTTGTAAAAACAAATACCATTGCTCGCCTGACCATCGGCAATAATATCTGCACTCAATCCGAGTTGTTCATAAATTTCCATACTTCTCGCCTGAACTACCAAGGCTCTCGACTGTTCCGTGGGACCTGATTTTTGGTCAACGATAAGGTAGTCGACATTAAATCGGGTCAACTGGTTGGCGAGCATGAGTCCGGTTGGTCCTGCACCCACGATTATAATCTCAATAAATTTTACTGCCATAATGTGCAGGTAAAAATAGTGCTTCCCAACGAACAATTATCTGATAAACTATGGCCCCGGGAGGTTATGCCGGGTTTAATGATGACGCAAAATGATAATTCCTGTTTGTACCATTGCAAAGAGTATCAGGGAAATGAGAAAAGGTTTATATGCGCGACCTTTTAATTTATCCAAGAAAATTAATGTAATAAGTATGAGATCCACAAAGCTGATGGAAATCAATGCAGCATAGAAAAAATCAACATGGAACCAGATTGCCAGCGATCGGATGAGACTGGCATCGATGAATACCAATCCGGTCATGATTATATATCTCATATGGATAACTGTATTACGTTTATTTATTATTGCAAGTATATAGAAGGTTGAAAACAAAAATGTATCCGTTAGTGGCAAATAAATTCCGTCCAGAATGGCAAGTAGATTTTTGGAAGAAGTTTCGGTTATCTGTTTGTTCATCATGCCGATAAAAGATAAAATAATAAGAGGCACCAAAAAATAAGTAAATCTTCCTATTAAGCGATGAGTTGCATATTTATTTTGACTGATCAGAATTGGCTGGATAATGAGCAGAATAATCCAAAGCACCAGAACAAACACATGGAAATGTACAATGGCAGTTGTGTGTTCATTGAAATGCGGGAATAGTCCGAAATAGGTCTTGAAGAACCCGAAGAAGACTAAAAACAATAAAAAGATGAAAGGATAACCGATATTCCTGTATTCTTTTTCCAATCTTGTGATTTTCAGTAAAAATATTTAATAGAGTAATGTGCGCTTAGTACAAAAGCGACATTTTAATAAAAGACACCATTTTTAAGGTTTACAGGAGTTTCACGAAGAGCTGTTTCAATTTCCGTTGGATTTTCGCCGGTAAACTCTTTGAAGTCGCGAATAAAATGCATTTGGTCATAATATCCGCATTTGTAAGCCAATTGAAGCCAACTGATATCAGGCTGATTCTCTTTAATGAGCCATGCGCGGGAAAATCGAACCAACCGGGAGAAAAATTTGGGAGATAAGCCTATCCTGTTTTTGAATACACGTTCAAATTGTCTGTTGCTAAGGCAGGAAGCCGATGCCAGTTGTTCGATGGGTATAAGTCCTCCTCCTTTTACCAGGAGCTGAAATACCGAATCGATCGGCAGGAGCTTTTTTAAATTAATAGATTTTGACAATAGAAATTGTTCTATTATAGTAATCGTATTATATAATGAATCAGCTTCACTCAATTGTTCCAGAATCAGATTGATTTGATTGCCCCATACATCTCTGGCATCAATACCTTCTTTCCCCAGAAGTGAATGCATTGGAAATCCCAGCATACGATGCAGGCCTCCCGGCTGAAATGAAACTTTTATCACATGGTGGTGATATCCAAAACGAATATTCATCCGATCTGATGTCGGTCCCCCAATAATTGCTGGCGGAGCTTCAGTTTCGGTTTTTTCATTGGCGCGTTTAACACTTATGCTGTCGCCGGGATAGAAAAATAATGATTGTTCGGGAAAGGGTGGAAAAGGAAAAATGGGTTTCGGTTTTGATTTATCAAAATCTACCCGATGGATCATGATATTGTTTATCCATTCTTTTAATGCAGGTTGCGGCAAAAAGAAATGAAGATCCATGAAGAAAGCATTAATATTTATAAAGTTATTGGAATTTTGGTTCCCTGCATTATCCTTGGCGGGGACGGTAGTCCTCGCTCATCTTCTCATTTTTTAGTAAATCAAGTAAAAGGAATAAGTGGTGGTTTTACAACCTGGTGCCAGGTAAACGAAATAAAGAATCATCCAGTTTCAGAGGTTTTACCTGTGTGGCAATATAAATGAGGCTGAACTGGGGATTCTCTACTTCAATTTTTAATGGAATCGCTTTGGCCATGGAAACATACATATACCAATTGCCAAATTTATGATTCACATAATTTGCAGGATCTATGGAAAGTTTTGAACTGAAATAATATTTTTCAGTTCCGCTTTTGGAAGTAAATATTAATTCGTCGCATTTGTATCCCAGAATGTCTGTCACCTCTTTATTCAGAACAAAACTTATTACCGAATCATCATTGGTACCCGCATCATTCGAAATGGGAGAAACATTGTTGGACATTTTAGTGTATAATTTATTTTCTGACGGTATATACAATTGCCATTCGAGCAGTTTTCCATTGAGTACAGATTTATAAGCTGCCCCTTTAATAAAATATTCCTCCGTTGAACCCATCAAAGAAGTTAATCTGTCATCTGTAATCGTGGGGTTTTTACTTTTATACGTATTCTGATAAATAATTTCACCTTCAAAACCCTGACCGAAAACGGTTAGCGAGATAAGAAGACTGAATAATAATCCATATACTAACTTCATGCAGTGTCAGTTTATCAGCTAAAAGTAGTAACTTATTTCAGATCTTCTTTAGGTGGCCTCCTGTGCCACCAGCTGGCCAATGATGATCCGGTAATATTCATTGTTGGTCCGAATACCGCTGGCGCAAGACCGACCGTTGCCAATTTGCCCATTGTCAGAGCCAGTCCCGAAGCCAGCCCCCCGTTTTGCATACCAACTTCAAGTGATACCGTGCGGCAGTCTTTTTCACTCAATCTGAAAAGTCGTGCCGACCAATAGCCCAGTGTATATCCCGCTGTATTTTGAATGAATGTTACAAGGATTAATTTCAGGCCAACCTGCAACAAGCTGTCTCTTCCTGCTGCAGTAATAATGACAATAATGAAACCGATTCCAATCATGGAAATCTTTGGCATGGCTTTATCAATAAATGAAAACCTTCCCCTGACGAACTGATGGAAAATTAATCCGGCAGAAATGGGAAGGATTACGATTTTGGTAATATCCCAGACCATCGCCCAAAATTTAATTTCAATAAACTCACCTCCGAGCCATTGTAAGAGCAGGGGAGTTAACAATGGAGCCAGCATGGTTGATACGGCAGTCACAGTGATTGAAAGAGCGAGGTTAGCCCGCGCCAGGTAAGACATCACGTTGGAAGCAAGTCCGCTGGGACAACATCCGATCAATATGATGCCGGCTGCTATTTCCTTTGGAAACCTGAAAAAACCTGCGAGTAAAAACCCGAGCAGAGGCATGATTGTATAGTGACAAAAAATACCTATAAAAACTCCTTTTGGATTATGCAATATATTTTTGAATTCTTTGACACTGAGTTCCGTTCCCATACCAAACATAATAATCTGCAGGAGGGGAAGAATCAGACCGGATAAACGAAAACCTCCAGCTTTTTGAAAATACGCAGGATAATACATCGCCAGACTTACAGCAGCAAAAATCATCATTGTAAAGGAGAATCCTTTTAAGAGTGGGGAGCTGCTAAATGCAATAGCCAGCAAAATAAAAAACCCCATCAACAACCATCCCGCATAACCGAAATATCCGAAGAGAACAAAATATAAGTATACGAATAAAAAAACTAAAGCAGCCAGAAACAGGATAAGCGTCCTTTTCATGTATGATATGTATTTAAGAGATCAATTTATTTAAGGAAGGGCAAAAGCAATATAGACTCCACTGGATTTTAATCCTCTTCCTCCGCCTGCTGCAATAACCAGGTACTGTTTACCATTTATTTCGTAAGTAATGGGTGTAGCGAATCCTGCTGCAGGAAGCGGAAATTCCCATACGACCTCTCCGGTTTGTTTATTAAAAGCCCTTATTTTTTCGTCCCTGGTTGCCGCAATAAAAACGAGCCCCCCGTCTGTTACGATCGGTCCCCCGTAGTTTTCCGTTCCGGTAACAGGAATGCCTTTTTTAGTCAGTTCGGGAAATTCACCAAGAGGAATGCGCCACTTGTATTCACCGGTGTTTAAATCAATTGCATTGAGCGTTCCCCAGGGAGGTTTAATGCCCGGGTATCCCTGCTGGTCAAATACTTTCGCCCAGACTTTCGCGTGCCACGGAGGAAGGAAGGGAAAATCGGTCTTCTTATTGTCATTATCATTCATCTCTTTAATAACTATCAGACTTTTATTTGATTTTGTTTTCTGATCGTTGAGCAAAAACTGAACAATGGCATTTCGCTCGCCCTGTGTAAACTGCGTAAAGGAAGGCATTCTTCTGCGGCCTTCACGGATGATCTGATCTATTTCATTTTCCTTCAGATGTTTACCTGTTAGCAGAAGGCCCGGAATTTCTGCACCATTTCCTTTTTTATCTTTTCCATGACAGGATGAGCAATAAGTGACATACAGATTTTGACCTTCAGGCAATGATTTCCTTTTCTTATGCTTGGATAAAGATTCCATTTCTAGTTTCCATAATCCATTATTTGTATTTTGAAAGAGAATACCTTCGGAATCAATGGCATTTCCTCCCCATTCTGCTCCTCCGCTATAACCAAAAAGAAGGGTCCCTTTTTCGTTGGGGGGCGTGAATTTATTTGCATGTTCGGTTGAATCAAATATTTTTTTTATATAGTCATGAGATTCGGCAGAAATATTAGTGATATCTTCTTCATTAAAAACCTGCATGGAAAATGGTAATGGTCTGACAGGAAATTTCTGAAGAGGCCATGGATGTTCACCGGGTAATCCTTTTGTAGGAACTTTTTTTTCTACAACGGGAAAAATAGATTTTCCCGAATCACGATCCAGCACATATATCAGACCATCTTTGGTTGCTTGTACAACCACATCTGTTCTTTTTCCTTCATGAACGATCGTAGTTAAATTCGGTGGACAGGGAATATCACGGTCCCAAAGGTCGTGATGGATAATCTGGTAGTACCATTTCAATTTGCCAGACTCCGCATCCAGCGCAAGTATACAATCTGAAAATAAGTTTATTCCCGCACGCTCGCCGCCGTAAAAATCAGCAGCAGGCGAACCTGTGCCCAGATACACAACTCCTCTCTTTTCATCGACGGTTAAACCACTCCAGTTATTAGCGGCTCCTACTTTTTTATACGCATCTTTTGGCCAGGTTTCATAGCCTGCTTCTCCGGGCTCAGGCACTGTATGAAATATCCATTTCAATTTACCGGATATGACATCAAAACCACGGATATAACCTGGGGCTGCGTCTCCGCCTTCTGATACCGCTGAGCCAATGATCAATGTATTTTTATAAACGATACCAGGCGTTGTTGCTGCAACATAGAGACTGCTTACATCGTGATGATTGTCAAGACCTGTATGCAGATCAATTTTTCCGGATATGCCGAAACTTTCTACAGGAACGCCAGTTAATGCATTGATTGCATACAGTGAGGAACCGGCAGAATATAAAATCCTTTTGTCTTCACCATTTTTCCAATAGACGACTCCCCTGCATGAAGTAAGCCTCGGAACTGTGTTTTTAAATGGATCAAATTCCCATATTTTTTTTCCGGATTCAGCATGGAGTGCAAACAATTTTAATGTAGGACTGACAGCATACAAAATATTGTCAATTTCAACCGGCTGGCATTCCAGTTCGGAGCTCTTCATCCGTGCCCGCAAACCGATGGATGTATCTGAGTTGTAGATCCATGCAACCTGTAATTTATTTACATTATTAATGTTGATCTGCGTTAAATGTGAATACCTGTTACCTGCTTTATTTCCGCCATAGAGCGGCCAGTCCGTTTGATGACCGGTTACTTTTTTAATTTCCGCTCCGGAAAACCGGCAGGATGTTGAATTGAAGAAAGCAGAACAAAGAACTATAGACAATAATAATAAGTGTACATGTTTTAATTGAATCATTGCGGCTGTTTATTGAAGCACAGGGTAGATAAATGAAGGATCAGGGTCTTATGATTGTTCCGTCGCGTTTTCTGATCGTCCAATGACCCGCGTTATTATTTATCGGATATTTAGCCGCCATTTTTTCATCAATGTCAACGCCCAGTCCCGGTACTTCATTCACATATAAGTATCCCCTTTTTAATATGGGTGTGCCCGGGAAGACTTCGATGAGTTTATCAGAGAACTGAATGGATTCCTGAACGCCAAAATTCCAGATGGCGAGATCGATATGACATTGAGCTGCATGACCAACAGGCGAAACATCACCTGGTCCATGCCAGCCGGATTTCACGTTAAAGAATTCACCGAGTCGCGCAACTTTCATGGCTGGTGTAATTCCTCCGATCTGGGAAAGATGGCAGCGTATATAGTCGAATGAATGATCGGCCATATAACCTACAAACTCATTTGGATTATTAAATAATTCGCCCATTGCAAAGGGAACCGTTGTACTCGCACGCAACTGTTTAAACCAGTCCATATTTTCCGGAGTTACAGGATCTTCAATCCAGTACGGATTATATTCTTCCAGTTTTTTACACATATTGATCATATTCATTGGCTGAACCCGCTCATGTGTATCGTGCAGGAGTTCGACACTCTCGCCACATCTTTTTCTAACTTCTTTAAACATTTTTGGAACCGCCTGCAGGTAAGCGTTTTCATCCATAAAATCATCCGACAGAATTCCAAATCCGGCATCCTTGAAATCCGGTTTTTGTGCGAGATATAATGAGCCATATCCGCCTTGTTGAATTCGTACATATTGAAATCCCTGATCGATATATTTTTGGACATTGTCGGAGACTTCTTCAGGCGACTTTCCATCTGCGTGAGCGTAACAATCAACGGCAAAACGGGATTTGCCTCCAAGCAACTGATATACGGGCATATTGGCTCTCTTTCCTTTGATATCCCATAAAGCCTGATCCAGACCGCTCAGCGCGTTATTCAACACCGGCCCGTTTCTCCAGTAAGAATTCACAAAAAATGATTGCCACATATCTTCTATATTGTCCACATCCTTACCAATACAGAAATCTCCCATGTAATTATTGATGGCAGATACGACTGCTTCTGCACGCTGGGTAAATGTGGCGCAACCAAGTCCGAATAATCCTGGTTCGGTTGTTTCTACTTTAACTATAACCAGGTTAGCTCCCTGAGGAGCAGTGCCGATCGCTTTTACGCTTCTGATTTTTAATGGAGGCAGTCCTGCGTTGTGTACTTTATTTTCTATTCCCGCTGCTTTGAGGGAAGGGATACCTCCTGCAATTCCCAGGAAACCGGAAGCAGTTCCCAATCCTAAAGCTTTTAAAATGGACCGACGATTTAAAGAAGAAGAAAATTTGTTGGAATTCATTGTTTTAATTCTTGTTATGGTGAATGAAGCGGCTCTAAGATTTAAGAATGTAATAAACAGGAAGGAGATTAACCAGGCCTTTAATAATCAATTAATATGAGGATTATTATTTCTGATAGTGGAAGATGAGAACAGTCAGCTTTTTATTTTTTGTAATTAATAGGAAGGTTAATCAATTATTAGTAAGTGGATTAATCGAGGAAAGGTATTTTGTACCGTTATTTTTTTGGTCTAAGCAAGAGTAGATGATCCTGTAATTTATTGGCTCTGCTCCACGGGGAATGTCTTCACATTCCCCTTTTCTTTCGTTTGAATGAAGGGGATGATTTAAAAAAAACTTATTAAAATAGTTCCAATTAATGGATTTATTAATCAATTATTAGCGATTTCGTTAAGGCCTTACCGCGTTATTTGTGTCTTTAATCACCAAAACCATTGCTTAATATGAAAAAACTTCCTTTACTGGTACTGCTGGTATTTGGCCTTAGTATTTACGGGTTTGCCCAAAACCGGTTGATAAAAGGTAAGGTTACTGATGATCAAGGAAAGGCCTTAGCAGGGGCCAGTGTTAATATCAAGAACACTACAACCTCCACTACAACTGATTCGGCAGGAAATTTTCAACTTCCTTTGACGGCGCATGGCAAACCAGTTTTAGTAGTAACATTCGTCGGTTATATAAGTACGGAGTATGCCATTGGAGGAGGATCTTTCTTTAGTGTTCAATTAAAAAACAATACCCAGTCCCTGAATGATGTGATCGTTGTCGGTTATGGTACGCAAAAGAAAAAGGATGTTACCGGTGCCATCAGTATTGTAAATTCTGATGTAATTGAGCAAAGACCGATTGTAAGAGTCGAACAGGCGCTACAGGGTACCGCTCCCGGTGTAGCAGTACAGAGTGTAAGTGGCAATCCGGGTGCTCCGCTTAGTGTCCGGGTCAGGGGTACCAATTCAATAACCGGGTCCAATGAACCACTTTACGTAATAGACGGATATGTGGGGGGATCTATTCAAACCATAAGTCCGTCTGACGTTGAGTCGTTGGAAATCTTAAAAGATGCCTCTGCTGCTGCAATTTATGGATCGAGGGGATCCAATGGCGTTGTACTCATAACAACTAAATCGGGCCATGAAGGATCTCCCAAAATAGGCGTTGACGCCTGGATTCAGAAAGCAGAAGTTGCGAAAGAATTGGATTTGATGGATGCTTACGATTTTGCCAATACAGTAAACATTCAAAATGCAGTTACGGGTATACCGCCTGCTTTTACTGCTACCCAGCTTGATGGATTCAAAACGAATAAAGGAACGGACTGGCAGAAGGCCCTCCAGGTGAAACCATTAGTCCAGAATTATGAAGTTTCCGTATCAGGAGGATCCAGAAATACAAAATATTTTTTCTCTTTTGATTATCTGAATCAACCCGGCCTTATCGTGAACCAATATTATAAGAGGGCTACTTTGAGGGCCAACCTTGATTTTAAGATAAATGATAAACTGGATTTGAAGTTCTATGTTGTTACGGCTATTCCGACAAGCCGTAACACGAATACTGATCTTCACACTACCTATGGAGGGGATACAGGAGATCCTTTTGCTGTTGCAACCGACTGGGATCCCACAACACCCGTCCGTGATCCAGTAACCGGACAATATAATCTCACTTCTCCGTATGGAGCAGATAATGTGAACCCGGTAGCGCAGGCTTCCAGTCAGCTTGTTGATGTGAACTCCCTTGATGCGATCGGAACCGGCGTATTGACTTATCGTATCCTTCCAAACCTCACGTTCACTTCATCCAACTCTTATGAATCTCAATATGGGTGGATCCGCCAGCTTTTTGGATTGAATACAAGCACGACGGTAATCAATGGAATTACGAACGGAATGATTTCTGCGAGTTCAATATGGAACACTAACCTTCAGTCAAGTAATTTTCTTACTTATAATTTAAACTTTGGCGAACATGCCATAAATCTGACCGGATTGTATGAATATCAGTCGCAAATCAATCAGAATTTCGCCGCGCAGTCAACTAATCTTTCTACTTACGCCCTGGGATATTATAATCTGGGAGTCGGTTTAACGCAGGCAGTCAATTCAGGTTATTCTGCAAGTGAACTGCAATCGTTCATGGGCAGGATCAACTACTCTTACAAGGAGAAATACCTTCTTACGGCAAGTATCAGGGACGATGGTTCCTCCCGATTGACGAAGAAATACAGCACCTTCCCTTCAGTGGCGGTGGGTTGGCTCATTTCCAAAGAAAAATTCATGGCGAATTCAAAAGTTTTTTCTTCTTTAAAACTCAGGGGCAGTTATGGAGAAACGGGCAATCAGGGAGTGCCGCCCTATTCATCAATCCCCGTGATCAATACGAGTAACGTGGGTTATTATTTCGATGGGACATCGCTCGCCATCAGTACTCCACTCGGGCCTCCTGTTTCTACCGATCTGGTTTGGGAAACCACTTTACAAGCCAATGTCGGCGTGGACGCAGCATTTTTAAATAACCGCCTGTCGATTTCAATCGATGCCTATAACAAAAAAATCTCAAATCTATTATTTAGCTACCAGACACCAGCCTATCTGGGTGGCGGAAGCTATCAGCGGAATATTGGCAGCCTTCAAAACAGGGGTATCGAACTGGGGATTTCGGGATCGCCTATAGCACCTAATCCGGGTGGTTTTAATTGGAACACCTTTTTTGAAATATCGTTCAACGACAATAAAGTTCTAAATCTGAATGGTCTGGATAATATTATTATCAGTGGTATCGGCCAGCCGCAGGCGAATATTTCAATTCTGAAAGTTGGCAAATCGCTGGGGGAATTTACAGGATACAAATTCCTGGGAACATGGAAAACATCTGAAGCTACAGAAGCCGCAAAATATGGCAGTAAACCCGGGGATGCCAAATTCCTGGATGTAGATAATAATGGTACCATTAATGAGAATGATTATGTTCCAATCGGAAACGGAATACCTAAATCTACCTGGGGCTTTATCAATGATTTTAATTACAAAAATTTCACCCTCAGCATTATGTTTACCGGACAGGAGGGATCACAAATATATTCTCAAACGATAGCATATACATGGGGTCAGGCTCCGGGAGTACGCAATGCGACTAACTCGGATGCGACCAAAATGTGGACTCCTCAAAACGAAACGGATATTCCAGCATTTAGCACAACGGGCAGCCCCAATGGCGGATTTCCTACAAACACCAGCCGTTTTGTATACGATGCAGATTTTATCAAGCTCAAAAATTTATCGCTTACCTATAGTATTCCGCAAAGTGTTTTGGGAAGGGCAAAAATCCGCAGTGTGGATGTGTATGTGAGTGGCCAGAATTTATTTACGATCACCAAGTATCCCGGGTATGATCCGGAATTGACAAATGCGCAGACTGCCCAAACACAGGGCGTCGAAATGGGAGTCATTCCAAACCCGAGAACATACACGTTTGGACTCAGGGTCGGATTTTAACTATTCAACAATTGACAAATGCCTGCTTATTATATTAAAAATTATTAAAATGAAAATGAAAATCCTGATACCACTTCTTTTCCTGGTACTGATCGCTTTCCTTGGATGTTCTAAACTCGAAGAGGATCCCAAGGCAACACTGACACCGGGAAGTTATTTCAAAACGCAACAAGATCTGGATGCCGCGGTTGCAGCTATTTACCAGGGATTGGTAATTGATGGTGCTTATGCTTTTGATTTCCACCTCTATTCTTTTTTTGGTTCAGATGATCTCACGGCAGATCCGAACCTGGCAAAAGGGGACCAGCGTAGTTTTGATGAATTGAATGGGAGCAGCGGGAATGGCTCCATTGCCCACAGCCAGTGGGGAACTCCCTGGGCAGCGATATACCAGAGTAACAATGTGATACAGAATTATAATAAAGTAACTGGTGACCAAGTCACAATAAATGGCTCAGCAGGCCAGGCTTATTTTATTAGAGGCTGGAGTTATTATATGCTGGTCAGAACATTTGGACCTGTGCCCGTAATCACCACCCAGGTGCCAGCCGACTACAGGCCTGCGAGAGATTCGGTCAGCACAGTTTATGCAACTATCATAAGTGATCTGCAAACGGCTATCAGCCTGCTTCCCACCAGTTTTCCAGGAGCACCGGGAAAAGCCACACAGAATGCGGCCAGATCCCTTTTGGCTGATGTTTATCTGAACATGGCAACCTGGCCACTCAATCAGACTGGTAGTTATGCGTTGGCAGCGGCAGAAGCGGATTCAGTAATCCAGTCCGGGCAATACACCCTCGTTCCAGATTACGCAACTGTGTTCACGACGAATAATAATTCAGAATCTATTTTCGGTTTGGAGTTTAATGTCCCTGGTGGAAATCCTGACCGCTTTTTTGGAGATTGTTCCATGCCCTGGGAAGAATATGGGTTGGATGGGAATTTCGGTTGGGAGGAATTCTATCCCGAAATCAATTTTTACAAAGCCGCTCCGGTCTGCAAAAGAACTGATGAAGAATTCTATACAACACTTAAACTTATCCAGCCGGATAAAAGTTTTCTTCTGGTTCCCTACAATTCACCCAAGACCAGGAATCAGCATCCTTTCTACAGGAAATTCAGGACCGGCGTATTAAACAATGGACCTATAGGCTGCGAGGAAACAGATTCTATCCTCTTCCAAATGAATCCAAGCACGAACAAGACAAATGATGTAATGAGGTATCCTGAGGTATTGTTGGATTATGCCGAAGCATCAGATATGGCTGGCAGCGGACCAACCGCGGCTGGTTATGCCGCAATCAATACCGTTAGGGCGCGTGCGGGTGAGCAACCACTGACTCCGGGTCTTTCCCAGATAGCGTTCAGGGATTCGGTAGTGTACGAAAGAACCTATGAGTTCGCAGCCGAATGGGGGATAAGATGGTTTGATATTGTACGTCTTCAATTGCTTCCGCAGGTGGTAGCCGCAAGAAGCCCCCTGGAAAATCCGATAAGCCTCGGTGGTAATGATATTCAAACAAGATATTATTGCCCTATCCCAATAAATGAGATGCTGAAAAACCCGCAATGGACGCAGAATCCAGGATACTAATAATTAAATACCGCGATAAAAGTTTAACCATGCATGGCATGGTTAAACTTTTTTAATAATTGGACTAAATCCATACGCTTTATTGGAGCATGGAGTTGGGCGTATTGCAGTTCTAAAATTTTATTTTAATGATTAAACATCTGCCTTGCAGACGATTTGTTATTTTGCTTTTTCAGATCGCCTTGTTTTTTAATGCCGAAGGCAATCCGTATATTTCCGGAGATACTTCAATCCCGGGGAACAAGCTCCTTAAATATATAGACCCCACAATCGGGAATGTTGCTCTGTTGCTTGAGCCCACACGTCCTACAGCATACCTCCCAAATCAGGTTATCAGGGTTTATCCAATCAGGAAGGATTATCTTGATGATGAGATTTCCGGTTTTCCACTGACCGCCGTTTCACACAGGCTGGGTACGGTCTTTTGTATAAAACCATCCATTTATCCAATCGTTCCCGATTGCTGGGATCATAAAATGCCGTACGACCAGGACCTCGAAATTACCAGACCCTGGTACTATTCTACTTATTTACTCGATGAGGATATAACAGTTGAATTTTCACCTTCAAAGAAAACAGGCATTTACCGGTTTAGTTTCCCTCAGGGAAAACAAAAATCCGTTTTAATTAATACCTGCAATGAGGGCGAATCTTCCCTGCAAATTAAATCCGGAAATGAAATATCAGGAATGGAGACCTGGCATGGAGATGTCAAAATTTACATGTATGGAGTTTTTAACACTTATGGAAAAGGCGGCCCCGTTGAAAATAACGAATTGAAATTGGAACAAACCATTTCTGGAAAATCAGCCAGGGCCTATATTGAATTATCCCCCGGTTGTGACACTGTTGAATTCAGGTACGCCATCAGTTTTATCAGCGAAAAACAAGCTGAGATCAATTACAAAAAAGAAATAAGTAAGAAAAGTTTTTCAGAAGTGGAAAATGATGCCGAAGAAATATGGTCGGAGCTTCTGTCCCAGATACAGGTTGAAGGAGGTACGGAAAGCCAGAAAAGATCCTTCTATACTGCTCTGTACCGTTGCCATGAAAGAATGGTTGATATCACAGAAGATTCATTTTATTATAGTGGTTACAATAATAAAATCAATAAGGCTGACAGACCATTTTATGTTGATGACTGGTCCTGGGATACTTACCTGGCATTGCATCCACTGAGAATGATATTACATCCTGCCCAGGAGGAAGATATGCTTCAGTCATATGTTCGAATGTTTGAGCAAAGCAAATGGATGCCTACATTTCCACTGCTGTTCGGCGACTATGCCTGTATGAATGGCTTTCATTCATCCATTGTATTTCTGGACGCATACAGGAAAGGGCTCAGGAAATTTGATATTCAGACTGCATACGAAGGCATGAGAAAGAATGCTATGTCCGCCACACTGCTCCCCTGGCGCAATGGAGAGAAAACAGTCCTTGATGATTTTTATCAGGCAAACGGATATTTCCCGGCCCTGGCCCCCGGTACAATAGAAAATGTAAAACTGGTACATCCTTTTGAAAAACGGCAGGCTGTGGCAGTCACGCTGGGCGCTTCTTATGATGACTGGGCTACGGCCCAGTTAGCAAAAGATTTGGGGAAAATGAGTGACTTCAGACTCTTTGAAAAAAGGAGTAAGAATTACGTAAACCTTTGGAATAAAGACCAAATGTTTTTTTTACCAAAGGATGATAAAGGGGAATGGATTAATATAGATCCGGTCTTTGACGGAGGTATGGGAGGTAGGGATTATTTTGATGAAAACAATGGCTGGACCTATTTATGGCAGGTTCAGGAAGATATCCCCACCCTCATATCTCTGATGGGTGGTAAACAGGCATTTGAAGACAGGCTGGATAGACTGTTCCGGGAAGACCTGGGCCGTTCCAAGTATGCTTACTGGAGCAAATTCCCTGATGCAACTGCTCTGGTAGGTCAATATTCTATGGGAAACGAACCAAGCTTCCACATTCCATATTTATTTAATTACACAAGTTCGCCTTGGAAGACACAACAGAAAATACGGCTGCTTTTATCCTCATGGTTCAAGGACGATATTTTTGGAATACCCGGAGATGAGGATGGCGGAGGCATGTCAGCTTTTGTAGTTTTTTCATCTATGGGATTCTATCCCATAACGCCAGGCATACCAATTTATACAATCGGAAGTCCCGTATTCAGTAAAGTGACAATTTCCCTGGAAAATGGTAAGCAGTTTACCATTATTGCGAATCACTGTTCGGAAATCAACAAATACATTCAAAGTAGTCGCATGAATGGTGTTCCACTGAATTCGCCCTGGTTCACTCATGAACAGCTGGTAAACGGTGGTCTGCTGGAATTAGAAATGGGCCCCAAACCAAATAAAAAATGGGGCTTAGAAAGAGATAAACCCGATGTGACCATTAAATAAGCTATATGCTAAAAAGTCAAATTTTGGTTTTGGCGGGAAGTTTCCTGATGACAATTGGGACTGCACAGCAGAAATATAGTCCGGGTTCATCTTTCACAAGTTACAAGGGCCTGATTATGGCCGGGTACCAGGGATGGTTCAATGCCCCGTCTGACGGGGCGCAGTTGGGATGGAATCATTATGCAACGAAAGGACGGTTTGAACCCGGATATTGTAAAGTAGATTTTTGGCCTGACGTAAAGGAATATCAAAAAACCTATGAAACCCCATTTAAAAAAGCGAATGGACAACCAGCATACCTTTTTAGTGCTTATGACAGGCAATCAGTGTTTCTGCATTTCAAATGGATGAAAGAATATGGACTGGATGGTGTTTTTATTCAACGTTCAGTTGCTGCTATTAAAAGTCCTGAAAACCTACGTCACGACGACCGCGTAATGATGAATGCAATAGATGCCTCCCGATATTATCACAGGGCCATTGCCATCATGTATGATTTTTCCGGTATCAATGATGAAAATAATGACTGGCTGATAATTATTAATGATTGGAAGCATCTTGCAGACAGCCTGAAAATAGCTTCACGTGGTAAACAACAAACATATTTATATCATAATAATAAGCCGCTGGTTGCATTATGGGGAGTTGGATTTCCTGACAGAACCAATAACCTGAAATCAATTGAGAGGATAATAGACTTTTTAAAGTATGATCCGGTATATGGTGGCTGTTCAATTATGCTCGGAGTGCCGGCTTATTGGAGGGATTTTGGAAAGGATACAGAAAAGGATCCATATCTCCATACTTTAATTCTCAAAGCAGATATTGTAAGACCCTGGTTTGTTGGTCGGTTTAATGAAGAGACATACCCCTCTTTCAAAGACAGAATCAAAGATGATATAAAATGGTGCAGGCAAAATAAACTGGATTATGCGCCTGTGGTTTTTCCAGGTTTTAGCTGGCACAATATGCATCCTGAAAGTATTCAGGCCCAGATTCCACGCAACAGGGGACGGTTTTATTGGCAACAACTCGTTGGGGCTATTGAAGAAGGTTCAGAAATGATTTACATTGCCATGTTTGATGAAATAGATGAGGGTACAGCCATTTTTAAGATCACCAATAGTCCTCCTGTAGGCTCCAGCAAATTCGAGCGTTTCGAACCAGATATTCCCAGTGATTATTATTTATTTTTAACAGGTGTTGCAGGCAAAATGCTAAAAAAGGAAATTCCATTGGGAAAAGATATTCCGTTACCTCCAATCCAAAAGGATTAGCCGTATTACTTTGATTCCTTCGGCAAAAATTCTTATCCTATTTAAGCTGAAAAAAACTGGAAGGAGGGGAGAAGCTTTGCAAAATGTATCTTGAAAGAATCATATGCTCTGTGTTTTTATTCGTCCTTTCATTAAACGTGTATGGTATAGACGGATGCGTGTCACCTGTTGAGAAAGCTGTGATCACATCGGCTTTATCAGATACTTGTTCTCTCAAGGCAATATTTACTCCTGGCAGTGATACCGTGGTTTCAATCGGGAATACCATAATTCTTGAGAATCAGAGTTTAAATTCCAATTCCATTGCCTGGTTTATAAACGGATCTTTTACTTCATCACAAACAGATCTTATCTTTTATCCTTCATCGGTTGTGAATGAGATCATGCTTGTCGCATACAACGGGGTTTGTACGGATACAGCATATTCATATATCATTTTAAACGGCAATGTTCCGGGGCAATACAACAATTTCCAAAAGCAGTATCATCCTGCTGATCAAGCCATGGAGCCGTTTTGTTTGACAAATGACAAATCAAATGGATACCTGCTTGCAGGAGATTACTATGTTCCATCTGAAAATAGTTTTGTGACCAGGACTACCTCTTTGGTTCATATTGATGAAAAGGGTTGTATTGACTGGTCTAAATCCATGATTCAGGGAGAAGAACAAGTTATCCAGTCTGCCATTTCAACATATGATTCGGGTTATCTGATCACCTCTTTCCCATTCCAATCTTCACAGGACAATTATCCCAATGAGCTAAATGTATTTAAGTTAGACAGGCTGGGAAACAGAGAGTGGGCTCATTCTTTCTCAAACGGAACAAGTGTTAATAACTACTATTCAGCAATGTGCGAGACCCATGATAATAACATTGTGATTGAAATCGGATCATTCCCGGTAGCGGGCAATCCTTCTGCCATCTCTATCATTAAGATCGATCCCCTTGGTAGATTTATTTGGGGTCGAAAATTAAGTATGGAGAATAATGCCTATTACAATATCGGCGGCATTGTTGAAAAAAATAATTTTATTTATGCAACCGGTTCCATTTATGAAGGAGTGGCTCCTTTCCAGGTGATAAGATCATTCCTGGTGCAAATAGATGAAGTGACGGGCCTGCCAATCTGGACAAAACAAAACAATCCCGGAATTCCACTATTGAGTTTTACAGATATCCATAACTATAAAAACGGTTTATTGTTAAATAGCTATTCGCAAAATCTGTTGAACAATCTCATTTATATGGATAATGATGGTAACATTTTGAGTGGGATTAAGGTAGTTAATCCCTATGGGTCACTGAGCGGAATAGAAAATGTATTGGTGACTCCTGACAATGGTTTTTATTTTCATCAGGCCTCAGGAAAGCAGGGTGTCAACTATAAGGATATCATTATGCGTGTAGACAGCAATCAGCAGATTGCCTGGCAATATGATTTCTCCTCAAAGGATCTGAATTTTACCGGATGGTATCAATTATCGGGTGCGCCAGCCAATGGAGTCGCAGGAATTGGTAGTGGTATAATGGCTAATGGTTTTAATGCCCTGACTTTTTTGAAACTTGATTCTTCAGGCGCCGGATGTAATTCGGGTGGAACCAATTTGAGCCTAGAGGCAAATCAGGTTTCTCTGGTACCCATGACATGGAGTGTAAATAGCGACCTTTCAACAACAGTTGGTGATGTCCCATTGAATTTAGAAGATGTGCCTCTTGAGTCACACTTATTTTGTCCCAAATATCTTGATGGTTGTGATTTATTAAAATTAAACGGGCCCAGGAAACTTTGCCATGCGGGCGATACAGCCAGGTATATTCTTCACACAGACCCATTTTGTTCGGAACCCATAAACTGGACCTATGATTCGCAATATATTACTGTGGTACATGCAAATCATTCTTACCTGGATCTGGAATTTAAGAAATCCGGAAATTTTTTAATCAAAGTTGATAAAAATGGGTGTAACAGGATTACAGATTCTATATTAGTCTCTGTGGGAAACGTAGCTCTGGATGCCAGTTTGCCAAAAGATACCATACTATGTGCAGGAAACGCTTTGAAATTAGATGCCGGCAGTGGTTACACAAACTATCTTTGGCAGGACGGAACAAATAAACAAAGTATAGAAGTTGTTGATTCCGGAACGTATTGGGTCAGGATAACCGATGAAGAAGGATGTATTAATACCGACACGGCTATCATCAGTTCAATCGAAGCGTTGCCCTTCTCTTTTTTACCACATGATACAGTGATTTGTACCGGAGAAAATTTAATTCTTCAACCTGTTCGCTCATATGAATCTTATAGCTGGAGTACCGGCGAAACAGGCAATTCAATCCAAATTAAAGATCAGGGAAAATATACTTTACAGGTGATCGACAAATATGGATGTTCAGGTACTGATACCATAATGGTTAAAACAAAATCCTGTCCGCTCGAAATTTTTTTCCCAAATGCCTTTTCACCAAACAAAGATGGACTAAATGATACATATAAGCCGATAACAATTGCCAGTCCTGTTGTATATGAATTTAGAATTTACAACCGGTGGGGGCAACTGGTTTTTGAAACTTCAGATCCGAAAAAAGGCTGGGATGGTATGGTAGGAAACGTTGCGCAGGAAACAGATTCGTACGTATGGATGTGTACATATCAATTTTCAGGGGGGAAGAAAAATGTAATCAGTGGTACGGTGATACTGATGCGCTGAATCAGTATGGTCTTATCGCCTGTTCAAATAACCGTTTATTAACGAAACTTCTTTATATTTATATTTTACGATTGCCTATGAGACGGATTGCTTTTTCCATTGCAGTCGTTCTTTTAATTCAAATGAACGGCTACGGCCAGTCTTATGGACTGACTTTCAGCAGTCATGAAACAGTGTTGGAAAAAAGAACTTCCCTGGATATTTCTCCGGATGATTCTATCTGTTTTTCAAAGAATTTTGAATTAAGGTTTGACATAAATTATCTTCCAAAACACATAACCTATTTTGGATATATCCTTCGCATAATCAGTAATGGAGATCATAATATTGATTTGATTTACCATCAGAAATCTCATTCTTTCAGGGTTGTTAATGGTGAAACTTTCTCCAATATCAGTTTTATGATCGACAGTCCTAAACTGTACAAAGACTGGAACACAATCTCTTTAAAATTTAATCTGGAGAACCAGACACTCATGTTCGAAGTGAATAACCAAAAGGCCGGAGAGTGCAGTATTCCGTTAAATTTCAGGTGTTTTAAATTTCTGTGGGGAGCCAATGATTTTGAAAAGTATAAAACCAGGGATATCCCGCCAATGCAGATAAAGGACATAAAAATTTATGAAAATAATACACTGAGATATTTTTGGCCACTCAATGAGGCTTCGGGAAATATCGGGCACGATGTTATAAATAAGCAGATAGCAAAAGTTAAAAATCCAAATTGGTTAAAGCCTAAGTATCAAAAATGGGAATTGCTGAATTCTTTTACATTAAATGGATATGCAGGTGTTGCGTTTGATTCAAAATCAGATAAAATATATGTTACTGGCTCAGATTCTGTGATTGCTTTCAATCTGAGCAATGAAAAGGGTTTAATGGAATGGGTTGACAATAAACATGAAAACCTGAGGGTAGGTCATCAGTCTATATTCGATACCAGCAGCAATAAATTATACGATTTATTTATTGATCAGAAAAAAGTTGTCGCATTTGATTTCAGGAACCATCAATGGGAGAGCGATTTTGAACCCGGGAAAATAACAGAATTCTGGCATGCGAATAAATTCATTTCCAAAATGGATTCTTCTCTCTATATTTTCGGAGGGTATGGGCAGCTCAGGTATAAAAACTGGGTGCAGCGTTATTCATTCACAACTAAACAATGGGATTCTCTCACTACATACGGAGATTATTCTCCTCCCAGGTATCTGGCTGCACTGGGTGAGGATCCGACGGGAAAATTTGTCTATATAATAGGTGGCTATGGTAGCCAGACCGGCGATCAGATGCTTGATCCTCGAAACTTTTATGATATGTTCCGGTTTAATGTAAGGGACAAATCATTTAAAAGAATGTTTGCATTAAAACCGGTTGAAAACCAATTTACTTTTGTAAACAGCCTTGTCATCGATCCAAGGACCAATAATTATTACGGACTGATTTTTCCCAATGACAGTTCGAACTCAAATCTCCAGTTGATCAAAGGTTCGCTGACGGATTCATCTTACAGGATTCTTGCCAATAAGATCCCTTTTACATTTCATGATATTGAATCGTTTGCAGATTTGTTTTATTCGCCCATCAGCAATAAACTGATCACAGTAGTTTTAAACTATTCAAAAAGTGATGAACCGCAAAAGATATCTACCGTTAGAATATATTCTTTGAATTTTATACCGGAACCGGATGATGTTGTCGTAAGTGAACAATCGTCGGGAGAACACCGCATTATATTGGTTCTTGCTCTTTTATCCGGTACATTATTACTGGCAGGCTATTTTCTTTACCGAAGAAGAAAACAGTTAAGGAATATTGTGGACCAAACTCCTTTTTCTGTTCGTGAATCTAATCTTAAAATCGCAGGCAGGACAACTTATCTTCAAAATTCAGAAGAACAGGAAATACATTCAGCGATTTATCTTTTTGGACAATTCCAGGTTATTGACAGGGAGGGAAATGATATTACCGGACTTTTCACACCGTTGCTTAAGGAATTGTTCCTTATTGTCTGCATAAATACGATACGAAAGGGCAGGGGAATAAGTTCAGAAATGCTCAATGAAAGGCTATGGCATGATAAATCTGAAAAAGATGCAAAAAACAACAGATCTGTTAACATTGCCAAACTGAAGATTATCCTTGAAAAAATCGGCAATTGTGCTATCAGCAAGGAATCAGGTTCATGGCAATTCCAAAAACTGGATGAAAACATTTATATAGATTTTGCAGATTTCAATTCAATCATACAACAAAACCTGCATCCCGGTAAGGATGATATCAGACCGCTGATTGATGTCATTAAAAGAGGATCCTTTCTGTACATGACAGAATACGACTGGTTGGATAGTATAAAGTCTGAAATATCTAATTCAGTAATAGATTTATGTCTCTGTTATATCAAAAAACATGGAATTACTCATGAGCCGGAATTTATCATAGAAATTACTAATTGCATCTTTCATTTTGATCATTTAAACGAAGATGCATTGATATACCAATGTAAATGTCTGATCATACTGAAGAGATTCACACTGGCCAGTAATATCTTTCTGAAATTCGCAAAGGAATACAAAGATATTTACGGTACCGAGTTAACGAAGTCCTTTCACGAAACGATTGCCTGATTACTATTCAAATAAAAGGGTGAATTTCCTAAATTAATTAAATATTAAGTGATTGGTTAATCATCTAAATGTTAATTGCACACATAGTGTCCTGTATAACCATGATTATACTATGATTTGAATGTTTTCAATTTCGAATTTGCCTGTATGAAAAGACCTCTACAAAACCAGGAGACTAATCTGAAGAAAGTATATTCAGGGAAAAGAGGTTTAATTTTCAAAATTACAGCGATTCTTCTCCCTGTACTGATTTTGATTCTGATAGAATTTTCACTCCGGATTTTTCAATACGGCAATAATCTGGACCTTTTTATGGAGGCCCCGGACAGGCCTGATTACCTGGTCTTAAATCCTGATGCTGCAAAAAGATATTTTATTAATCCCGCATTTGCCCCTACGGGAAACAGTGAACTATTTAAAAAGAATAAAGAAAAATCTACTTTAAGAATCTTTGTTTTGGGTGAATCAACCACGATCGGATATCCATATTTTCACAACGGATCATTTCACAGATGGTTATTATACAGGTTGATGCATGAATTTCCCGACAGAGAATTTGAAATAATCAATTTATCCCTGACAGCTGTTAACTCATATACAGTGTTGGGATTTGCGAAAGAAGTTGTTAAATACGAGCCAGATGCTATAATGATTTACTCAGGACATAATGAATATTATGGAACATTGGGCGTAGGTTCTACCAATAGTGTGGGAAATAATTCACGGATTATTCAGTTGGTGCTTGCATTACGAAAACTAAGAATAGTTCAGTTGGTGACAGGTTTATTTCAAAGAGCAAAGAATTCTTCAGACCTGAAAAAAGAATTTGCGGGTCAGACATTAATGCAGAGGATGGTTGCTGATCAACAGATCCAGTATGGTTCATCACTCTATAAAAAGGGTATTGAACAGTTCAATTCGAATATGGACAAGACCCTTGAACTATTTAATAAATACGGAATTCCGGTATTTATAAGCAACCTCGTATGCAATGAAATGGATCTGAAACCTTTTGTGAGCATTTTTCCTGATAGTGTGCAGTTACCCGGGTTTAATAAAAATTTCAAAGAAGGAGTAAGCGCCTTTAATAATAGAGATTGGGAGCAGGCGACCCGGTTTCTAAAAATAGCGGATCAGATTTACAATGGTCATGCACTATGCAATTATTATCTGGGTAAACTGGCTTATGGTGAAGGGGATTATATTCAGGCAAAAAAATATTTTATTCGGGCCAAAGATCTGGATGGTCTTCGGTTCAGGGCTCCTTCAGAGATCAATGATGCGATTAAAAAATTATGTGATAAATACAAACAAGCACACTTAGTTGATACAGAAGCAGCATTTGATTCTGTTTCATCTAATCATATTATAGGGAACGGGCTTATTCTGGAACATGTTCATCCGAATTTAACAGGATATGCTATTATTTCAGACGCTTTTTATAAGGCTTTAAAAAATGAGCATATTATTCCTTCAGCGGAAACAAATGAAATGAATTTGAAGGAATTAATGCGGACAATGCCAGTAACCGAAGTTGATTCCCTGGTGGGTGTTTATAGAATTTCGAATCTTAAGCGAAGCTGGCCTTTCAACGAAGCATTAGCGAGTGATTCTCCTAAAGTTGTATCTGTTGAAGAAAAAATGGCTTATTCGGTGGTCAATCAGCACAGACTTTGGCCAAATGCAATGGAAGAGCTCTATAATTATTATTTTGATATGAAGGATTTGCCAAAGGCGAAAACAATTATGGAATTACTGGTCCTTGAACATCCGACCGATACGTATTTTTATGATAAGACAGCAAATCTTTATGGTAAGATGGGCTATTTCGAAGAGGCAGCTTTTTATTTTAAAAGAGCGTTTGCGATATCACCGACTTTTGAATATGCCAGAACGTTGTTTGTAATTTACCTCAGGATTGACCGGCCTGGTGATGCCATGCCATACCTTGATTATGCCATTCAGAACAATACTTCTAATGTAAACTTTCTGCCAGTCAGAAAATATGCCGGTGAAATTATCAATCTTCAGAAGGCGATGGCACAGGACTCTTCGAGTTTACCTTTACTAAATCTGATTGCAACTAAATACATGACGATGGGAAACAAGGAAGGAGCCTCAAAATATATTGATAAGATTTTGAAAGCGGACCCTAAAAACAAAGAAGCGCTCGCTTTACTTGAGCAAATTAAAAAGGGTTAAAATTCATCACTTGCTGATTACAACTGTTTTCGTTAACGTAAATGAAGGAAATAATAAATGGATAAAATAAACACCCGCCGGTAAACCCGATACATCCAAATTTTTTGCAGAAACATTATTGGCAACTATCTGCATTAACTGACCCAGGCTATTATAGACTTTAATGCTGTATGACTCATTGGTGGAACTGGTAATGAGTAAAGTGCTCGAAGCGGGATTGGGATACATGGAGACATGATTAACTTCAATACCGTTATTTACCATGACAACCGGCGAAAAATAAACCTGGCCATCAAAGTCTGTATTTTCAAGTTTATAAAATGATTGTCCGCTGAGAGGATTGTCATCATAGGTTTCATAGAACTTGTTGGAAACAGAATTGCCTTTACCATTTATGCGCGTGATGGTTTCCCATTGCTGACCGTCTTTTGATCGCAGCACGGTGAAATAGTCATTATCCGTTTCAATAGCTGTCTCCCATTTGAGATCCACACGCTGACCAGATAAAAAAGCGTTAAAGGAAACCAGCGTGACGGGCAATGGTGTACTCACTGCATTGATTGAACTTAAATAAAATGTATTTGCAAGATTGGCTGCTGAAAGACCGGTTCTGTTAACCTGCGGATTGGAAACGGTTCCTGCATTTACTCCAGCGATCCCAACCACACTGTTCAGCAATGTTAGGCGCAGATCGGAGACGGCGCCGATAAGGCCGTAATCCGTCCCCTGTATCTGCATATTATATAATCCACCAGCAAGACCTGCGGTTGACATTGTCCAGTTTAAATCTTTTCGTACGACAACGGTAAAAAGTCCGTCTGCGAAGGATACTACAGAATTGGTCGTAGCATCATTATAGCCAACAGTTACCGTGCCTCCGGTTGTCGGACCGAGCAGAGGTGCTGAAATAAAAATAGGGCGGTAATCGACAGCAGTTCCCATAGGAAAGAGGCCGGCAGATGATCCGGCCGCTATTGTTGTGGTTTTAAACCAGCGTATAAAAGATCCGGTATTGATAATCGTTCCGGAAGTCCACGTGAGTGTTCCGTTATTGACAGCAGTGAGTCCAAGCGTGAGTGAATTTGTATTCAGATCAATATTACCGGCTGTCATAGTTAATGTTGTTGCATCCTGAACATTATTTTCCAATTGAATGCCCGGGCCTGAATTATTGATTATAAGATTTGTAAAATTTTCGCCGCCGGGTGTAGTAATGGTTTGCAAAGCTGTACCGTTAAAATTTACGGTGCTTGTAGCTTCAGTAAATCCAGCCGTGGCGCGGTCTGTCCAGTTTCCTGTGAGATTTATCGTGTTTGCCGCAGGAGCCAGGATACCCGTTCCGTTGATTGTAAGATTTCCAAGTATCGTCATCGAATTCGCGAGGGTGTTTGTACTCGCCGCAAAAACTGTGTGGTAGAAACTCATACCCGTACTCGTGATGGTTAAATTATTTCCACCAAATACGACGGTTGATAAATTCGTTGCAGCATCCACTGTACCACTGCTCCAGGTCCAACTCCTGCTTTCAGAAATAATTCCATTCATAGTTAATGTGCCTGAGGTTTTCTGGATCGTGAGGAAAGGCATTAGACCCTGTGAAGCAGCTACCGTGCTCGAAAATAACTGCGCGGCAGTTCCATTGATCAGTATCTGACCTGTACCACCACCGCCGACACCTGTATTTCCGATTGAAATATTTCCCTGTGCCTGAACTGCTGTTGTTCCAATAACAGGTGTATTGATAAACATATTAGCAGCTCCAAGCGTTGCCAACGTTCCCGTTATAGTCAATACCGTTCCTGCAGTCATAGTGCAGGTATGATTATTATTGGCTTCGAAAGTCACATTATTCAAAGTATGCGTGCCCGTTAGACTCATCAGTCCTGATCCAAGCGGATCACCGAAAACGATTGTCGAGTTGTTCGTAGTCACGTCATATATGCCCGCTATATAGGTCCAGTTACCGCGCACTGTAATAAGCGCCGGAAAAGTCAGGGTTCCGGAAGTTTTATTGATTGTGACAGAAGGCAGACAGTTTTGATTGATGAGCAGGGCGCTCGTGATTGCCTGTGCACCCGTTCCGGAGATATTAATAACGCTTGTTCCTCCTCCTCCGCCTGTATTTGATAACGCGAGGTTTCCGAGGAGGTTAAAAGTTCCGGTATTCAGTGTAATATTTCCGGTACCAATCATACTGATATTGCCGAGCACAGTTATAGTTGTGCCAACAGCGGTCACAAAATTCCAGTTATTACTACCATCGAAAGTGATGTTGTTTAGGGTATGCGTGCCAGTTATATTCAGCGAGTTATTAAAAACCACGGTTGAATTATTGGTTGTAACATCGATCGTGCCTGCTGTGTAAGTCCAGTTTCCTCTTACGGTCATCAGTGTAGGCAGCGTGAGTGTACCGGTGACTTTATTGATCGTCACCGACGGAAACCTGCCCTGGTCGATAACACCTGTTGTAGTGATTGTCTGTGCACCGCCGCCATTGATGAGGATTGTGCCTGATCCACCGCCTGTTAAATTTGTGTTGTTATCAATGATATTTCCCTGCACTGCTATTGTACCTGTGTTGATTGTAATAAGGTTCGCGGCGTTTTCCAGATCGAGCGTGTTAGTGGCGGTAACAACACTTCCTGCGGTTACGTTTACTGTTGTACCACCTGCTGCCTGGATTGTAAGATTATTCAGGGAAAAGCTTCCCGTAATTGTCAGGTTGTTGACGACATAACAGGTGGAAGTTCCTGGCGCTATGGATCCTGCAGTATAAGTAACATTCGAAGCGAATGAAATATTACCGAGCAGCGAAAGGGTTCCCGTTGTTTTATTAATATTTATAACAGGCAAACGGCTCTGGTTAACTGTAACCGCTGTTCCATCCAGGTTTTCGGCTCCGGCACCGACGATATTGATCGTAGCCGATCCACCACCTCCGTTCCCTGTATTCGTCAGAATAAAGTTCCCATTCACATTGATCGAGCCTATATTCAACACAAGATTACCTGCACCTGCTATGGTCAGGTCCGATGTAGCAGTTATAGCATTGACAATTGTTAGTGTCAGTAGTGAAGTATTGACAGGGAAAGAAATGCTGTTAAGGGTGGGAGTTCCGGTAATCGAGTAGGCCCCGACATTTCCGTGTGTGAAACAGAAAGTGGATGTACCTGCATTTATTGTGCCTGCGGTATAAGTAAAGTTATTGGAGACAGCAGGGAAATTTGCAAGGGCCAGCGTGCCTGTGGTATTGATATTTAATTGTGGAATTGCACCTGCTCCAGCTATTGTACTTCCTGTAAATATTTGTGCGCTGTTACCGTTGATATTAATTGTTGCGTCACCTCCGCTACCTGTTGCCGTATTACTGCTGTTGATATTTCCTTTTACATCGATGATGCCTGTCGTGATATTATAAAACTGAGTACCTGTTAAATTCAAACTATTTAAAACCGTGATGTCACCGGTGCTTGACAAAGTATAGGTATTCGCCCGGCCCACAAACTCCAAAATAAAAAAAGTAGGGCTGATACCTGTGAGCGCCTGCGGGTTAAAACTGTTCAGTCGCACTGTTCCGGAATTGTGTACAAAACCTGCGGATGTAAATGCTGCTGAAGTGCCATCTATTTCCAGTATTCCACTGGTTGAAGTAAACGCCGTTCCATTGAGCGTAAAAATGGTGCCGATGGTAATATTAGCTGTACCACCTGTGAAAGTTCCACCCAGGAAACTGGCTGCATTTACAGTAGTGATGGTATTTCCCCCCTGGCTGATGGTGCCTGTATAGGCTGCTGCAACTGCGATGCTTCGTACTGAAACACCGATATCGATCGTGCAGTTGCCTAAACCTAAACCGTCGAAATTTACATCGTCGCCTATGCTGGGGACTGTAGCGCCTCCTGCGCCACCAGATGTGGCGGACCAGTTCGCAGTATTATTCCAGTTGGATGAAGTTGCTGCAATCCAGAATCGCGCAGCTTGCAGATGTTGACAAAAAAATAACGAAAGAATAAGCAGGACTCCCGCACAAATCTTTTTCATGAATATTGGTTCGTAAGTAATCGGAACGACTTAGTACCGGGGATATTGCAGAAGGTGAATAAATAATCAATAATTCCATGTTCTGGTAAGGGTTTACACTTAGTGCAGCATTAACTTTTAATTATTGTTTTAGATTTTTAAGAATCAGATTCTTACTGACGAACCAGGATATTAAAACTGAAAATGATGTTTTCCATGATTATTTCATAGGAGAACAGCTTACCATTTTCATATCTGCCATTTGTGTTTTAAAATTAAGGACCTTAAGATTCATTTTTTCAATTTCTTCATTACCCTCTTTTATTTTAATGAATTGGCAGGGACTGATATTTTTAAATACCTGAACGATACCACTGGTTGGCCATTTGATGATCAGTTCGTCGATTAGTTTAGCTTTCCCGATTCCTATTTCTTTTCTAAGTGGATTTGAACCAAAGCTTCCACCTGAATTAACATCCATGAACACGGTTCTTTTTTTGCTTTCTTCAGTAAATGTGACAGCAATGTGCGCGCCGATTGCCGAGCGGTTAGACTTAGTCCCTTCCAATAGCACACTGATCCAGTTATTCTTGTTCTGACCCGGGTTTACATAAAACGAATTATAAAAAGCATCACCTGGAACCGCTCCACCAACCTTTATATAAATATCCTGATCACCGTCATTATCTACATCAGCAAATGATACCCCATGCCCTTTCTGCAGATTTCCAACTCTTGCGGAACTGGTGACATCTACAAATTTTTGGCCGTCTATATTTTTATACATTTTATTTGGCACGAGAGATTTGAAATCAGGATTACCGGTTCCCAGGTACATATCAAGCCAGCCATCATTATCCATATCACCAAAATTGGAACCCATCGCAAATACTGCATGATCCAGACCGGCTGCCATAGATACATTTGTGAATGTGC
>Ga0206963_10067_pt1 | contig 35441 bp, 32 predicted proteins | sample Alteio_BWOrgHeat_28_FD_152958 | JGI IMG/M metagenome (GOLD analysis project Ga0206963, IMG submission 152958) | Enriched cells from forest soil in Barre Woods Harvard Forest LTER site, Petersham, Massachusetts, United States -... | ecosystem: Environmental > Terrestrial > Soil > Temperate forest >... | reverse complement strand
TTAAAATCCCGGTGGGACAGGCTTTAATGCATTCGGTACACCGAATGCAACTCGAAAGAAAATCACGCTCCTCTCGGCTCATCGGCGGGGCGAATCAATTTCTTATTCGAGATGGGTTCTCCGCCAGCCATTCTCATGAGGGGTGACGCCATTAGTGCCCCTGTGATGGTCAGCAAAAGAGATCTTCTGTCTAGGGCGACCGGGTACTGGGAAGGGCTTACGGCGGGTATCGGTGATTTATAAGTGAAGAAATTCGCATCGACGGGACATACTTGGGAACAGGAAAAGCATTTTATGCATTCCGATTCATTGTAGATCTCTTCGTTGTTAAAATTGATGGCGCCCGTCGGGCAGTGAGTCGCGCAGATATTGCAATGAACGCAGCCCGTGGTGTCACGTCTGAGCACGGAATTGCGTGATAGGACGGCGAGATAGGCTCCCAAAGGGCAGGCGGTGCGGCACCAAATTCGAGAGAGCCGGGTCGTGCCGCTCATGATAGCCAAAAAGAGCACGAGAGTCGCCGCATCGAAAAAATATCCGTAATACCCGGGAGCATCCAAGACACTCCAAGTTAACTGGTGAGGACGGATCACAAACGGATTGATGATGGTGGCGACCGTTCGTGTAAGAAGGACTATCGGGTCAAACCCCATCAGGGGACTGACTCCCCCTAACACCGCAAAGACTAAGATGGCGGCTAATAGATAATATTTAAATGTGAACCATTTTGGGGACGGCCCTTCGATGCGAACATTGAGTCGCTTTAGGAACCAGCCGTAAAAATCGAAGATCGTCCCTAGCGGGGCAGACCCAACCACAAAAGACGCGACCTAACAGCAGACTGACCATCAGAGTGACCGCGCCCAGTAACGTAAGCGTCACACCGACCCGCATGCCACCGCACACGACGGTCATGACCAGCGGATCGATTCTTAAAAATAGAGAAACGGGAATATGTCTGGCGAGCCAAGACTGCATCGGGTAGTGGGTAGCCATGATCAAGGCCACCCACAGGGCGAAAATAGCCCCTTGTACCACGATGCGAATGCGCCTGGTGGGAACTCCAAACACTAATTGGCCGCCTTTTTGAACTCAACCGCGTCGTTAATCGAACTCACCACGGCATCGGTGGTCAAGTAGGCAGTGTAGGTGGCCTTTGCGACGATATTGGTGTTCTTCTTGTCTTTTAAGGCCGCTACGTCGGCAGGTCCTTTTCCTTTGTATTGATCCAAGAAGAACGCCTTGTTGGTCGGAAATGCGTGCGGGCATTTCATCTCGACGACTCGAACTTGATCGATCGTGGAGCTAGCGGCATCTAATCCGACCACCCAGGTATGGGTGCAGTCGGGTTTATAAAGACCCTTTTGCACGATGGCTAGTTTCGTGGCTTTACCGTCTTCACCTTTGGCGTAATATACCGTCTCTGTTTTGCCCTCGACGGTCACTTTTTTCTGAAATGCTTTTTCCGTACCTAGCGCCTTGGAAAGCGCGGTCTTGAGGCTTTCAAATTCGCTGGCTTGAACGGTTTGCATTTGAAGTAGTAAGAGCGAGCCCAACATGAGTTTCGCGGAATTACGTTTCATGATTTTCCTCCAGGGGATTAGGTTGAGTTTGGGGTCGGGAATTTAGCTTTTTTAGATGAAGCAGCACTATCCCGAGCGCAGCCAAAGGCAATAAAGTGAACCAATAATTTCGCTCAAAAATGTACGGGGTGAAATCGTCTGCACCGCCCAAATCGACCGCGTCGTCGGCTCTAGCGAGATACGGGAAAAAAGAGGCGATAGCGACGAGGAGCATCACCGTGTGACCGCCTATCGTCGAGACTTTACCCCATAAATGCTGAAAGGTGCCGTTCCAACGAGGTGTGGACTCATGGTCGATGATAGCCATGGCGGGAGGGGTGGTGAGTTTTGAGAAGTGTTCGTACTCCTCTTCCCATCCACCAACGAAAAGCGCCGTCGATAGTGCGTCGGCTTGGGTTGCGGAGGGATGGGCGACCAGAGCACTTTTCACGGATTGGGCTGGGTCGCCTTTTCTAGGATCGATGATATGCAATCCTTTTTCATGAAGTCCAGACACACCGATCGCAACGCTTAATCCGCTCTCATGCACAAAGCTAACGCCCAAGGTTTCCCCGTCTGAGTCCTTTTGCCAACTCCATCCCCATTTCCAGGGGATTTCGGGCGAAGAAAAGCCCGAAAGGATGAGACTGCTGCCGCCCCCGCTCAAAAAATAATCTTGGAATCCTGAACGTTCCACCAGGGCGCGCACTTGGTCTAGCGCGTACCCCTTTCCAATGGCACCGAATCCGAGATGAGTTCCCAGACTCGCTCTCCAGGCAACTTTTCGCGAGAGATCCCATTGGATTTTGGCTTCCTCCGGAAGTGCGCTCTTTGCCAGACAGCTAAAGGCGCCATCGGTGGATTCTCGAATGTCCTCGGACATGACTAAGAGATCGATTGCCGATTGCGCTACCGCAATAGGCGTTCCGGGAAGTGATGCGTTAATTTGAGCGATCGGGCTAGAAGCGATAAATTCGGTCAGTTCGAGCTCAAGTCGATGGACGAGTCGGTGCGCCTCTTCCAAGGTTTGTCGCGCTGCGACCAGCCGCTCTTCGGGGCAACTGACCACGAAATCGAAGGTCGTAGCCATATGGTTTTGCGAAAGCTTTAGGTGCTTGAAAGTCACAGGGTGTCGTTCCGAATTTCGATAAGTAAAGACGTGCGCAAAGTCGCCAAACTATTCCTATTATCTTAAGCGAAAACCCAACATTCCAATAGTGATATTCGTGGTTTCGCCGAGCTTTTGACGAAGGCCGCGGAGTAAGTTAGGGTAGTGATTATGTTCGAACTTGGACTTCCCGAACTTTTGGTTATTGGCGGTGCTGCCCTTCTTTTGTTTGGTCCCAAACGGCTTCCCGAATTAGCGAAGGGATTGGGCAAAGGAATTCGTGATTTTAAGAAGGCTCTTGAGGAAGGGGATGAACCTACCAAGTTACCGCCCGGTGGAACCGTAGCTCAGCAGACTCCTCAGCCACAACCGCCCGTGGTTGAAGAGAAGAAAGAACCTGCCTCGGGCGACTCGGGCAAGTCTTCCACCTAAATGCAAGAACCCACATCACCGAATGGACCGGAAGCGGCCCAGTTTTCCCATCCCGATAAAAACGCTCGCATGCCTTTGTGGCAACACCTGGATGATTTAAGAAAGGTGCTAGTTCGTGTGCTGGGCGCTCTTTTTATCGGAGCTATCGGTGGATATCTAATTTGCGAGCCCTTGGTGAAATTTCTCGAGAGGCCTTTTCTTAAGCTCTTGCCTCCTGAAGAAGCCCACCTCTACTATCTCGGCGTCGCCGAGAAATTCATGGTCTATTTTAAAGTCAGCTTGGTTGCGGGGATTCTCGCGACCTCTCCCTACTTGCTTTATCAGGTCTGGTGGTTTGTCGCTCCGGCACTTTACAAACATGAACGGCGTTTTTTGGTTCCCTTTCTCTGTTTGGGGAGTGTGGCCTTTCTTATGGGGAGTGCTTTCGCGTTTTATGTCATCATCCCCAGCACCTATCGATTTATGATCTCTTTTGGGGGATCGGGCGGATTACCTATTATTCGTCTTGAACAGTATTTTAATTTGACCCTTAAACTAATGTTTACGACGGGACTTGTCTTTGAGTTACCGGTGCTACTGGTGTTGCTAGCCAAATTTGGCCTGCTTCAACCGTCATCTCTCGTGCATTATCGACGACATGCGGTGTTGGGGTTGGGTATTCTTTCGGCATTTATTAGTCCAACACCAGATGCGTTTTCGATGCTCATCGTATGGGCCCCGCTGTGGATATTGTATGAGATGTCTGTGGTGGCGGTCGGTTGGGCGTCACGCCAGGCCGTTTTATAGAAGGATTTCATGTCGTCTCCGCCAGAAATCAAGACCGCCCTTCAGCAGATCCCTAGCGTCGACCGCCTTGTGGAAAACGTTCTACTGAAGTCATGGAACGAAAGAATGGTACGTTCCTTTCGAGTCAGGATGGCCCAAGAGATCATCGATGTGGTTCGAGCCGAGGTAATTGCTACCGGCGTTTGCCCCTTGGAGGCAGAGCTGGTGAATCGTCTCGCCAATGCTTACCAGGGGCTCGTCTCCACCAAACTTAGGAAAGTGATCAACGCTACGGGCATCATTCTGCATACGAATTTGGGAAGGGCCCCTCTGGGAGTCGCTTGGTGGCAAGAGGCGAGAGAAGTCTTAGAGGGCTACTCCGATTTGGAGTTTGATGTAACCACGGGCGAAAGAGGCAGTCGAACCTCTCGACTTGAAACTCTCATGAAGGCCGTCACCGGAGCGGATGCCGCGGTTGTGGTGAATAATAACGCGGCCGCCCTGTTTCTGATTTTGCATTCTCTGGCCAGAGGAAAAAAGGCGGTCGTTTCTCGAGGAGAACTGGTTCAGATTGGCGGTGGCTTTCGGGTCCCGGATATCATGGAGTCTAGTGGTGTCGGACTTAGTGAGGTCGGCACGACCAATATCACTTTAGTAAGCGACTATGAGAAAGCGGTCTCGCCGGAGACCGCGGTGTTGTTAAAAGTCCACCAGAGCAACTTCGTCGTCCAAGGGCACACGAGTGAAGTGTCAGTTAAGGAATTGAGTCAGATTGCTAGAGCACACAAGCTTCCCTTGGTCTTAGATCTGGGAAGTGGTTTAGTGACCGAAGATAAAGTCGAAGCCCTTTCCGTGACAAAGGCTCTTGAACAGGGGGCCAGTCTGATCTGTTTTAGTGGAGATAAACTATTGGGGGGGGGGGCCCAGGCCGGGTTTATTGTTGGTTCGACGGCTTTAATTAAGCAAATAAAGAGCAATCCACTTTATCGCGCGTTAAGGATCGGAAAGACCGAGATTTTCTTTCTTGAGCGAGCCTTGGGATCCTATCTCACTGGCCAAATGACGCCGACCCTTGAAATGTTGCGTACCAAAGACGACGAGATTAAGAAACGAGCGGAAGCGTTGTGCAACGAATTGGGTGTCGCGGGAGTCAAAGTCATCAGCGGATTTAGTTCCGTGGGAGGAGGCTCCGCTCCGGGTGTTAACTTGCCTACCTTCCTGATTGAGATACCAGTGAAAGAGAGCGAAAGTGCGTACCGCGCGCTCCTGTCTCAGGAAGTTCCGGTAGCAGCACGTAAAGATCATAAGCGTCTTCTCGTAGATCTCAGGACCGTTATGCTGGGCGAGGAGCGGTTACTCGTAAAAAGTATTCGCGAGGCCCTGTCGTGTTTGTCTTAGGTACCGTCGGTCATGTCGATCACGGCAAATCCTCCCTATTGAAGCTCCTTACCGGGGAAGACTCGGATAGACTGCCCGAGGAAAAGCGCCGGGGGATGACGATCGATCTTAATTTCGTCTCGTTACGCCTAGCCTCGGGAATGTCGGTCGGAATTGTGGATGTTCCGGGGCACGAGCGTTTTCTGAAAAATATGATTTCTGGCGTTTCTGGAATGGATGCATTCCTGTTTGTGGTTGCCGCAGACGACGGATGGATGCCCCAGAGCGAAGAGCATCTTCGTATATTAATGGGATTAGGGGTTAGGTTTGGAATCGGAGTCATAACCAAGATCGATGTGGTGACTCCAGAGCGTGCTGAAGAAATTCGGGCCGAAGTCAGTGGAAAGCTCAGAACGGCTTTTGAGCGGCCTGTTCAAACGGTGCTATTCTCTGTTCATGATCCTGGATCGGCTATCGATGTTCGCCGGGCTATTGAAGACATGGTGAAGGGACTTCCTCCTCCTAGAGATATCGGAAATGCCAGAGTGTGGGTAGATCGAGTTTTTACTCCTAAGGGGCAGGGGGTTGTCGTTACGGGAACATTACGTGACGGAAGGCTTCAAGAGGAAGACAAAATTACTTTTGCTAATTCGGGCAAAATTGCGATAGTGAAATCGCTCCAGTGCTACCATACGCCCGTGAAGTCAGCGGCCCCTGTCTCTCGCTTGGCGATTCAACTATCCCGTGTCCAAAGTGGAGACGTTAAACGGGGCGATTTACTCGAACTGCATCCCAATACAAAAACAGTTGCGATGTTTGACGCCTCGGTGGACCTTTTTTCAGTTCCGAAACGGGCGGTTCAGGCTTCGATTCATTTGGGCACTGGGAAATTTAGTTCTCTGATGATTCCGATGGGGGCAAAGAAGGAGAAGCTCAGTTTCTGTAGATTTAAACTAGAAGACAAAATTCCCATTCGATCGGGAGATCCCTTTATTATTCGCACCTCCGGGGATGAAAAGTTGCTAGGCTCCGGCTGTGCAGTGGATCTCCATCCCTTAAAATCACCCCATCGCCTGGCGCTTAAGGGGTTATCGCACTGGAGTCGTTCGGTGGCTGGACTAATTGAATTTCTTTGGGAGAAAGATCGGGTGGTCTCAAAAGAGCGGTATAGCTTATCGGTATTTCCTTGGAAAGACGCCTTGGAAGTTCTAGAGCCTTCGGTTTGGTGGATTCATCTGAAAGAGACCTTCGCGATTAAGAAGAAAGATTTGCATATTTGGAGTGAGCGATTACAAGCCGAATCGAGTTTAGAATCTAAGATTCTTTCCGAGGCGAGCCTACTCACTATTTTTTGCAAGCAATTTGGCGTTCTTCCCCAGACGGCGAAGTATTCGCTTCCTTTTTGGATAGCCGCCTCGGGCCTTAAGAAGGAAGGCCTTCATTACAAGGATCCCCGAGCCGAGGTCGTAAAGACGCCGAATGAGGTTTTGCTTGAGAAAAAGATAATGGAAGTCTTCTCTAAGGAAGGGGCTCATCCTGTCAATTTTTCAGAACTTCTAAAAAACAACCTATGGCGTTCGACCGTGTCTCAAATGGTTGCCGAGGGAGCTTTAGTTTTGTTGGCTGAAAATCACTATCTGACCAAGGTCGAATATGATGCGTACCGTCAAAAGGTGGAGACCTATCTTAAACAGAAATCCGTCGCCACGACGAGTGATCTGCGTGCGCACCTGGATTTGTCCCGAAAGCATGTGGTGTTTGTACTCGAACGATTGGATCGCGATCGCATAACGTATCTAAAAGATGGTGTTCGAAAGCTTCTTCGCGCGTAATCCGATAAGTAGTTTGATGAAGGCTCGGAACATAGTCCTTTTTTTATTCTTAGTGGTAACGCTGACTTCCGTGCAGGCCAGTTATCGAGTTTACCAACTGAAAATAGTGCAATATGACGCTAACGGTAAAATAGATAGAATCTACGTCGTCATGAGTACCTTAGATCCGTTCCAATACGAAAATTACTATGCCGGCTACCGATGGATGCATGTCACGCTCAATGATACCTGGTACTGCCCGGGAGATACCGGGCATTTTCGAAAGTATTGCCCAAGGCCCATCGTTGCCAGTCGCGGACCTTCTTCCTTCGACCACCCCAAGCGGGTGGATCTTCCCTATCAACGGCAACCGGTGATTCCTTAAATAAATGCGGTCGTAGCGAAGGCTCGGCGACTGGGTAAGGCTGCTCTCCAGCGGGGGGGTCAAAAACGCATGAAAAAACCAGGTCCAATAGTCACCATAACCCCTGGTTGTGCGGGATTGAAAAAGACTTCGGTGGCAAATTTTATAAAGACTTCAACAATCGGAAAGACGACCGCCGCGCTCGCCACTATGTAGGTTTTGTGCAAATGCGGCAGATAGCTCGCATCGTAACCTACTGCTTTCTCGCTAAATAAGTAAGCGGCGCCTACGCCCGAAATCACCTGAAGCGGGTTGTCAGGAAAAGTGAATGTACGTTTGAGAGACAAAGATAATGCGTTGTAAGTGAAGGACTCTAATCCTAGTTCTGCTGACCAATCATCCATAAATCGAAATCCATATTGGATGCCGAAGAGACTGGAGTTGGCTGCGTAACCCACCGCCAGCGCTCCGCCAATGGTGACTCCTCCGTACATAGAAGATAGCGTTTCGTGATTAACCAACGTAACCAAACCGGGGCGCGCTATCCAATAGGGGATGACCTCGCCCTTGAGGGTCGCGGTGGCTATCTCTCTGGGCGTTTCGAACGAATCATTTTGCAAGAATGAATACAGCAGACGTCTGAGCGCCTGGTTGAGATACTCTTCCACGACGGAATTGGTAAGATGCAGCTGGACCTCTTCGGGGAAATCCTGGGAATAGTAGTAAATTTGGTATGGGGTTCTCTTGTCAAAAAGAAAGAGCTGACATTCCGTGGTTTTTATCAATGAAGCGATAACGAGATCATCTTTGGTTTGTAACACGATAGTTCGGAAGCTTTCCAAATTTACCGCTTCGGGAGTCACATCGTGAAGGCGGACTTCCTCATGGCCGTACCGTTGCACACTTCTTAGCAATGTCCGGGCAACGAATTCTCCCATGCCGTTGGGCGTCTGATCTACCGTCGTTAAAACTCCAATAGCGAGTTCAGCACCATCCGCCCCCTTTAATTTTTCTAAGAGTTTCTTATTAATCGCTTTAGCTTTTGCTTGTTCAGCGATGGCTTCGGGGGTCTGTGGCTGTTGAGACTCAACTGGAGTTTCTTCCGTAGTCGTAGGGGTGAATCCATCTACCGGGGGAGTCGAGGTGGCCTCATCGCCTGAAGTCTTAGTTGCCGAACCATCATTGTCACCCGACTTGGCAGAAGTATCCGCAGAGTCGGGCGGCTTGGTGGATGAAGCGGCGGGCGCCGGAGTTGAGGGAACAGGGGTTGCCGGGGGACTTGCCGGTTCACCGAACGCTGGAATCCAAATGAGGATGAGAATTATGGGGATGAGGCGAGACAAGACGATCTCCTCCTGAAATCGGGGGTCTTATCTCTATTCGGCATTTTTGTGCGGTTGCATTACACAAGAAAACGTAGGATGGCGCGATGCGACTAAGAGGCTAAGGGAATAGGCTAAGGCAGATGAATGAAAGAAGAATTTGGGAGGCGATCAGATAGGATGTCGCAGCTACGGGTGAAAGGCCCCTCTTTACCAACTGATGAGAGATGTGACACTGATCTCCGACAAAGGGGGAACGTCTCTCCGATATTCGAATAGCAACGACCTGGATCACATCGAAAAGGAAAAGACCAAAAAGCACTATGCCCGGGAGTACAAAACTCCATACCTTTAAAGAACTATTAATCCGAGAATACTTAATAAACAGTAAGACGGCGTAAGACGAGTTGAAGTACCCCAAGAACTGGCTGCCTTGGTCTCCCATGTAGATTTTTCCTGAAGGAAAATTTCTCACCAAAAAGCCCAGAACGCTGGAAACCACTAAGACACCCATTAGAGTAAAAGACTGATCATGGGTGCGAAGAAAGGCAATAGTAGCGATGAGGGTGGTAATAACGATCGATAATCCTGCGGCTAGACCATTCATGTTGTCCATTAGGTTGGCCGCATTGGTCATAAAGAAGACGAATCCAAAAATAACGATTTTCAGCAAAGCGGTTTGCCAGTTGCTATTTGTCAGAAAATCGACTTGGCAGCCCCATGCGAAAAGTGCGGCGCCCGGGATTTGAAAAAAAATTTTTCCCAGCACCGAATTTTGCGGATGCACATCATCGATGAATCCGCCGATAAAAACAATCGTGGCCCCTAGAAGATGTGTCCACGATGTAGTTAAGGAGAGCCCAATGGCGAAGCCAATCGAGGTAATAAAAAACGCAGCTCCCCCAAGCCTGGGAACCGGTTGGATCTGCATCTTTCGCTCGCCCGGAAGGTCAAAAATATGAAATCGTCGACAAATCCCTTCAATTCCGACCGTGAGAACGGTCGAAGCGAAAAAAGGCACCAACAATAGTGGAAAAAGGATCCACGAAGCGGGCATTAGTTCTCCAGGTTCACGGTCGGACCGATCGGTTCTGCTTTGGGAACGTCCAAAGGAGAATGCTCGTGGGGCACATTCTCCGATTCACTCAGATGAGTATTTTCAATCCAGCTCAGCGTATCATTGAGCCCATAACGAAAATTGAAATCACAAATGGATTTCAATTTAGCCACGCTGGGGACTCTTCTTTTCATGTCCTCGAAGTGTGGTCCGTATACGGTTTCAAAAGGAATAAATTTAAACGATGATTGCGATCGGGTTACCAGTTTGATTCGTTCAGCTAAGTTTAGCACCGAAATCTCTTCCGTGCTTCCAACATTAATTAATTCGCCGTAGGAATTTTGTTGATCGATCAGTCGACGAAGCACTTCTACTACATCACGCACATCAGTGAAGCACCGTGTCTGATCGCCTTCTCCATAGATAGTGATCTCTTGATTCTGTCTGGCCTGAGCGAAGAATCGGGGAACTACCATCCCGTAATGTCCCACCTGGCCGGTTCCAATCGTATTAAAGAGACGTACAATGGTAACCCGCGTCTGTTTTTCACAAAAATAGGCTCTGGCCAGATAATCATCAACCAGCTTAGCCGCCGCGTAGGACCATCTAAGCTTGCTAACCGGCCCTAATACGATGTCATCTTCTTCCTCGAAGGGAAATCTATTGGCTTTGCCGTAGACTTCAGAGGTAGAGAAAATGAAGATCCGTTTCCCGTACTTCTGCGCCAGCTTAAGATTTAAAAGCGATCCTGAAAGATTGTTCTCAATAGAGTGAACGGTCTGTTTCATGATGTTCTTCACACCAACCGATGCCGCCATGTGATAAATAACATCAGCCTCTCGAACCAGAGGTTCCATTAGCTGTTCGTCTTCGGCCCGTCCACGATATAAGCGGTAATGGGGATGATTTTTCCACGCTTCAACGTTCTCCATCCTTCCGGTGGAAAGATCGTCGACACAGTCGACCTGGAAGTTGTGCGCCAGCAAATTTCCCGTAAGATGCGAGCCAATGAATCCGGCGCCACCCGTTAAAAGTGCTTTCATATGTCCCCCGATTGCTTGGAAATAAACTAGATTCCATTATTTTCCTCACTTATTGAGGGTCTGGCAATAAAAACAATATTTGTTTCAAGGACCGTTAAAATAGGATTTTTCTCGTCGTCAAAATGTGGATAGATGCCAGAGGTGTAAAAATTATTTTGGCAAGTGCCATTTCAAATTACTCGACAACGTCAAAGAGGTGCAGTTTAATTTTCATCGGGGTGCTTATCATGGGTTCGAGAGAGTTTCGCCATTGGGTGAGGCTTGAAGATCTTGGGAAGCTGCTTAATCAATCACAAGAAGAGATTACGACGTTTTGCGCGAGGGAAAATATAGTTCCTCGAGTTAGACGCCGCGGGCAAGAGACTGATCTCTCTGTGTTTGACACGCAGGCTCGTTATGTAATGGAAGCGGCGGGGCGTGCTTTTCCGAAGCCCGCCATGCGAATCGCATGCATGATGTGCAAGGGTGGGGTGGGTAAAACCACGACGGCCTACTTTCTAGGGCTTCGATTAGCAAGTTATGGGGCGCGCGTGCTCTTTATTGACGCTGATCCCCAAGCAAATCTAACGTCCGCCTTAGGTCCGGAGAGTTATGGTTTCACTTTAGGAGAGCAGTCAGCCATATTGCTGGATGTTCTCTCTGGGCAGTGTAATCCCCGTGAAGCGATTCTTCCTTTGACCCAACACCTTCATCTTATCCCGTCGACGGCGGTGAATTCTTTGCTGGAACGCAGGCTTTTGGAACAAGGCAGTGCGTCGCTCAGGGAGCTCGATGTTGCGTTAGATTCATTAAAGGATGACTACAACTACATCATTATTGATTGCGCACCCTCTTTAAATTTAGTTAACGCCTCCGTGGTTTGTGCGTCAAATTTAGTACTTTTGCCCATTCAACTTGATGAATTCTCTCGGAGTGGGTTACATTTGACCCTTAGTGAAATCTTTGAACTTCAACAGAGATTTGAATTTAAGACCGACATAAGAATTTTGTTGAATAGATTCAACCCTGTTGAGAAACTGTCTTTTCTTTATTTAGGTCATTTAGCGGAAAAATATCGCCCTCTGATGATGCAGTCGGCAATCCGACAATCATCAGAGATTAAATTGTCTCTTACTTTGAAGCAGGATCTTTTTCGAAAGAGTAAGTCGAGAGCTAAGGACGATTTTGATGGACTGGCGCGTGAAGTGATGCACGTGCCAAACCAAGGGGGGGCGTTCAATGCCAAACATTGAAGACCTCATGAAGCAGTACGCTAAGGAAATTGCCGGCGAAAAAGAGCAATTTCAACAGGCCATTCAAACGCGCGTCTCTAGGGACTCCGTTAGGCGTCCTTGGGATGATGTCGCCGAGACTCCGAAGAGAGCGGCGCCAGCGGCGACGGTAGGGGCGTCACCGAATACACCTATTCCCCGCACCACGGCCCTCATTTGGTATAACTCCTGGCAGTCGATTAAGGATGCGGTTAAGAGAAATAAGGTTGGTGTCCAGATCTCATTTTATGTGACGATGGTCGTTGCTTGTTTCTTCGCTCAGTTTATTACATCGACTTTTAACTCTACCCTACATTTGTTTGCGCCAGAAAAACCGAATAATATCGCTTCGAGACTGCAGATATTCTCGAATCGGGTTGAGTTCGCTTCTTTCCCGGTGGATCTAAAAGTTCCGCTGGGACTTATCGCTCGGCGTTTGCGTGGTGAGCCGGCAAGGCAGTGGGTCCTTGCACAATACGCGTTAAAACCGAAAATCGCCAAAGTTCCTATCGATCCGGATATTGTTCGCGCAGAGACGTTCTACGCGGAAGGTTCCGAACTTCTGGTGGTTCAAGGCTACGCCAATGACCCTCAGATCGCCGCTGACGTCACCAATCTCTATTGGGACTATTTGGAACTTGAGATCAATAAAATTAATAAAGAACATTTGGCTCGAGTGCGACAATGGTTGGATCTGACCACTACGGACGTCAATCGAAAATTGCGCGAGACGACCTTACAATTGTCCAGAATTAACGTGGCGCCTTTGAACGAAACCACCGCGAAAATCGATGCCAAGTTATCTGAGACACTCTCGGAAACTGAAATCCGAAGTCTTAAAATTCAGAGGGAGCTAGAGGAGTTAAAAAAGGCTAATGCCTCGCAATCTCTTGATAGACTTTGGGCGATCTCAATTCCTGAGATACAGGACCTGCGTGCGGTCGACCGTGCGTTACAAGAAGGAAACGTAGGGTCACCTCCGGACGAGGTGGAGAGCCGACGCCTTGAAATTCAGAACCAGGCATTTCGTCTTTCACAACAGTTATATAGTGACCGATCGCGAGAATATTCCGAGCTCCTCAGTCAAGAGCAGCGGATGAAATCGCAACTTGATAAACACGCGGATCACTCTGTAAGCAGCCAGCTAACGGAAATTCAACGGGAGTTGTTACAGAGTGAAGCCCTCTATAAATCCCAGTTGGATGAATTGGGTCGGTTGGCTACTCAGATTAGTGTGGAGACTGACCTGTCGGCGTCACGATTACGCGTGATTCAGCCAGCTTTACCGGATCCTACATCGCGACGACCCATGTTGGTCTTGGTCTATACGGTGTGCCTGCTACTTGCGTTATTCGCCGCTATCTTGTTCTTGATGGGTTGCGAGTTGCGAGCCTCGGCGAAAGCCAAGGCATTGAAGAAGAAAGAGAACCCGGGTTCGGATCGTGCCCGGGGTGGGATGCCATCCCCTTTTGCGGAGCCTCACTCGCCAGGTCTTGGGGTTTAGGACGTGGAGGGGTATCTATTTGCGATGAGGACCACGCGCCTTGCGGGAGCAGAGCGTTTGGTGGTTGAGATCGCAAAGGCCCTACAGAAACATTACCGAGTTGAGATTGCGGCACTAGATAAAAAGGGGGATCCTCTTCCCATCCAGGTGAGACAGCGTGGAATTTTTGCGATCCTGTTTGGAAAATACGAACTAATCCATTCCCATCTCTTCTTGCCCGGCCTTCTGGTACGCGTCAGGCGTATATTCGATACCAGATTTGTCTGGATTCACACCGTGCACTATTGTTCGTATCAAGGACAAAAGTGGGGAAGGGTAAAAAAAATCCTCGATCACCGATTTATATTTCCCAAGGCCGACAATCTTGTGGCGGTAAGTCGACAAACGTTTGAGTCAATCCGCTGCCATCCTCGAGCCGAGCTGATCGAAAATGCCATTGAGCTTACTGAAAAAGCGGCCAGCGTTAGTCTTCGTAACTCCTCTTCGGTAACCATCGGTGCGGTCTCCATGCTCAGAAGTGAAAAAGGGTTGGAAGATTTGGTATCGGCGATGGCGTTAGTTACCGCGAAATTTCCGAACGTGAAGCTACGAATCGCCGGTGAAGGTCCCGAACTTCAGCGTTTGCTCTCGCTGACGAAAAGACTACGACTCACACATTGTGTGGAGTTTCTGGGATTTGTTGATGATATCGATTCATTTTTCAAGACGATAGATATTTGTGTGAATCCCGCCCGGACCGAAAGTTTCGGGATGGCGATGCTAGAGGCGATGCAGTTTTCTTTGCCATTAGTAGCAACGGCGGTAGGTGCCAATAGCGATCTTTTGTTGAACGGCGCCCTTGGAATTTTAGTTCCCCGAAACCAACGGACGTCCCACGGTTTGGCGGAAGCTATCGAAACCGTAATGGCAGATATTCCTGCCTGGCGACAACGTTCCTATGACGGACTGAAATACTACCAAAAACATCTCAAGACTGAGGGAATGTTGGGTAAGTACGTAACTCTAGTTCGAAAAGCGCTTCGCCCGGGCATTTGTATGATCTGCCCTGTGGTAACGCAGGCTACCGGCGGAATTCAGCGGCAGCTCCTGCTACAGTCTCGCGAACTATCGCTGCTCGGCTATCGTGTGTTTTTGCTGCAGCGAAAGGATAAAATTAACGAGCGACTACCGCAGTGGGCGCACGTTGAGTTCTTATCGACGCCGAATCCTTGGTCTAGTTTGGGTAAAGAAACGGGCTTGGGTCATCGTATACGGGGAGTTATCTTTCTCGGCTTTGGTCTTTTTCAAATTTTTCGGCATCGGCATAGGATTTCGGTTCTCCACGCTCATCAACTTTTCTCTCCAACTTTGATGGGGGTTTTTGCCAAGAGACTTTTTAAAAAACGTCTCGTGGTTAAGGTCACGGCTAGCGGTCCGTTTGGGGAGCTTCGGGAGCTAAAGAGACTTCCATTTTTTAAATGGCGTCTAGATGCGTTCCGTTACATAGATCGGCTCATTGTACTTTCCGAGCAAATGCGAAGGGAGATGTTGGAACTTGGCTTTGCAAAGCAGCAGATCGAGTTAATGCCCAACGGGGTGGAGCTTCCGGCTCTGTATCGAGCTCAGAGTATGGGCCGGGGATCGGCACCGTCCCATAAATTTCAGATTCTGTATTGCGGCAGGTTATCGACTGAAAAATGTCTGGAAGACCTTCTTAATGCGGCAGCGGCGTTGGGAACTTCTGGTTTCCCGGCTGAAGTCCATTTAGTCGGCGGAACTTATGGCGGACGAGACGTCACTCCGATGCTTCGTACTCTTGCCGAGCGTCTATCGAAAGACACCCAAGTTATTTTTCATGGCAATCAAGCAAATGTAGAGCCATTTTATTTGGCCGCTGATGTATTTGTCTTACCTTCGGTTTCGGAAGGTATGTCCAATGCGCTTCTTGAGGCGCTAGCTTATGGATTGCCATGTGTGGTTAGTGATATAGAGCCTAACCGGTCTTTGGTCGAATCAGGGGTAAATGGTCTATGTTTCCAACAGGGAAATGTGGAGGATCTCAAGCGTCAGTTAGAGACATTGGCGCGCGATAAAGCGGATGGATCGGCCATGGCGAGGAGTTTGGGAAGCCATGCTCGAAAAGACATTCAGAGCATGTATTCTGCCTCGGTCATCGGTGAAAAATTGGGATCCATCTACTACTCGCTTCTCAGCGGTCCTAGTTTGCCGGAGGTACGAGCATGACAATAGTTAATGATGCTCTTATATTTTTGATTTTTGCTTTTGGTTGGCTGGGATTTTATTATTGCTTCGTCCGCCGAATCTGGAGCGGAATTATTATTATGGGCGCGTTTCTGATTCGCGCGGCGCTTGCCATTTGGTTAGAGAGCGGACTCAAGTACGCCTTTGTCGTCGATAGCTTACGGTATGAGTATCGTTCTTGGCTGCTAGCCCAAAAGTGGATGTCGCCTGATATTTTTCAATCGCTCACTTATGGCTCGATGGCAAAGTTTAATTTCTATGAGATCTATTTGGCCGCCATGTTTTACTTTTTTGGAAAAGAACCTTTGATCGCAACTCTGAGCAACGCCATCTTTGGCACGCTTTGCATTTTTGTCATTTATCGTATTCAGGTCGAGTTTTTATCGCCCGGTCGGGAAGGGCAGGCCAAGTCCTTACCGGCGTGTATTACTGCGCTGCTTTTGACATTTTATCCGTCATTCTGCATGTGGTCCGCTACGAATGTGCGAGATCCGATCTATCTTTTGGCATGCGTTACTTTTTTCTACTGTTTTTTTGTGGCCGTTTCTCACCCGCGTTCAGTGACTCTGGGAAAGCGCTTTTTGTGTTTGATCGTTGGGGGATTTAGCTTTTGGCTGGTGCTAGGTCTGAGAGATTATGTAAACAACCTTTTCATCGGCGCGATTGTTTTTGGAATGTTGGTCTTTATTCTGTTTCGTAAGTTTCACCCAGTCTTGGTCGTTCCGTGTCTGGCGGTTCTCATCCTGGGAATTCTTTTTGGGGTGCAGGCGATTTTCCCTCATGTCATTGAAATTAACATCGCTTCTTTGGAGAAGATGCGGGATAGTTTTGCCAATCTGCGTCTTTTGGATAACGTAGCAAAAAGTTCGTTTGCCCTGGACCAGGCATTTTTCTCTATTTCGGACGTGCTCTACTTTGTTCCTATCTCTTTGAGTCATTATTTCTTCGGTCCGTTTCCTTGGGAGATCGCCGATACGGTACAGGCGATCTCTTTTGCAGAAGCCATTTCGGTATATGTCTTGTTGTATCCGACCCTATTGGGAATTAAGAGAATTCATAATCGGGCACCTTTTCATTCGGTAGTGATTCTAACTTTTGTGGCCTTCTTCGTGCTTGCCCAGTCGATGGTAATTAGCAACATGGGAACGATTTTTCGGCACCGAACTTTGCCTTTCTTGTTCTTTGCCATCTATGCGGGTGAGGGAGTCTATGCGCTCTGGAAAGAGGATCTGCCGCCTGTTCTCACGACTGAATATTGGAGGGCCGTCCGTTCACGTCGTGAATCTGTCGGTAGGTCTTAATAAATTCGGATATCGGACGACGCTCATCGTGGGCTCTCCCGACTCTACGGAAGGTTCGATGGAGGGGTGGGCCCGCAGCTGTGGCGCCGATGTACGCCTGATTCCTTCATTTCAGGCGGCGGTCTCCTTAAAAAAGGACTGCCAGACCTTTGTGCAACTCGTGCGATTATTTTGGCGTGAGAGACCGGAGATAGTTCACACGCACACATTTAAAGCTGGGCTCTTGGGTAGAGTTGCGGCTTGGGTGACCGGGGTCCCGTATATCGTTCATACGTATCACGGGCATTTACTTACCGGTTACTGGAAGGGGGTGGCTAACCGAGTGGTAGTCTTTCTGGAAAGATGCCTCGCTTTGCTAACGACTCGGATCGTGGCCGTTTCGACTAAGGTGGCTGACGATCTAGCGCAGGCGGGGATCGCTAGTCGAGAAAAAATTTCGGTAGTCGAACTGGGCTTTGATATCGATTCTCTCTTACGACAGGTTGAGAGACCCGCATTATTGCGTTCGGATATAGGACTTAGTCCGGAGGACGAAGTGGTTGGCATCGTGGGTAGGCTTGTGCCAGTAAAGGCGGTTGACGTATTTTTGCGCTCTCTGGCGCCGTTACTGCTTTTGCGCCCTCGTTTGCATCTGGTCGTCGTGGGGGATGGATCCGAAGGGCCGGTTCTTAAATCCCTGGCGGCAACTCTTTCGGCGGATCGGATTCACTTCAGTGGATGGAGGACTCCCTTCATCCAGGACTTAAAAGATCTCGATCTTTGCGTATGCAGTTCGCGCAATGAAGGAACCTCGGTATCTATTATCGAAGCCGTAATTGCAGGGGTTCCAGTCATATGCACTGAGGTAGGTGGAATGGGAGATTTGTTGGGAAATGGTCGATGGGGTGATTTGGTTCCCTTCGACGAAAGTGCGTTGCGTGCCAAGGTGAAAGAACGTCTTGAACTTCTCGCGGAGCCCAAAGGTAATCCCGTTCGAATCAATTTTAAAAATAGGCAGTGTGAAGCATCGGCGGTTTTTAAGGAGCGCTTTTCGAGTACCCGTTTACTCACGGACATGGATCGACTCTATGAGGCGTTTGGGGAGGTATCTAATCCTGAAGCGTCCAGACCTTTGGGGGAGAGTGGATGGCCAATTTAGATCTGCCTACGGTATCCGGATTTGGGCAAGAGTGGAAATTCTTCGATCAGAATACTGCCGATCGGTCGGAGATTCAGACGCTTTTCCAACAATATTTTGGGATCTTTCCCTGGAAAGATCTGCCACCGGACGCTGTCGGAGCCGATCTTGGGTGTGGATCGGGACGTTGGGCCAAGCTCGTGGCGCCAAGGGTTGGACATCTGCATCTGGTAGACGCAAGTGAAGAAGCCCTTTCAGTGGCCCGCAAAAATTTGCAGGGCTTGGGGAATCTTTCCTTTCATCGGGGATCGATCGAAGAGATCGGAATTTCCGAGAATTCCTTAGATTTTGCGTTCTCGCTGGGTGTTCTTCACCATCTTCCGGACACACGGCAAGCTTTGAAGGATATAGCGCGGCGACTAAAACCGGGGTCTCCGTTTCTAGTCTATTTGTACTATGCCTTCGACCATAGACCCGCGTGGTATCGTTTGCTGTGGAAAATGACGGATATGGTTCGTGTGGCAATATCGAAACTGTCTTTCCCTGTGAAACTTGTGGTTACTCAAGCGCTGGCGGTTTTGATCTATTGGCCTATCGCTCGTACGGCGAGAATTTTAGAGAAAGTGGGCCTGTTACCTAGCTCTTGGCCACTGGCCTACTATCGTGATCGAAGTTTGTACGTGATGCGAACGGACGCACTGGATCGTTTTGGAACGAGGCTCGAGAAAAGATACACGCAACGAGAGATTTCAGAAATGCTCACTTATGCTGGATTCGAACGAACGATCTTTTCGGTGACGGCGCCATTTTGGTGTGCGGTGTCTTACAAAGGACACAGCAATGTCAGTTGAACGGCACGTTTCCCATACGGTAATTTTACGAATCTTTCTTACCGTATTGATGATGGCGCAAAGCATTTTTGTGACTCGCTTATTGGGTCCGGAAGCTCGCGGGTTGTTTGCTAAACTTCAAGCCGCACAGAGTTTCTTCATTCTGTTTTTAGGACTGGGTGTTACCTCCGCTATTACCTATTATATTTCGAATAGAAAATTAGAGCATGGCAAAGTTTTGGGCTTTGCCTTTTGCTGCTGGTTGGTGGGAGCGGGGTTTCTTGGCCTTTTTCAGTGGCTTACCCTTAGAGTTCCTTCCATAGATCTTATTTTCCCGGCTGGATTTTCCTCTCATTTTTATGAGATCTATTTTTTTACATCGTTTCTTTTTAACTCTCTCCAGTTGGTATTTAATTCTGCACTTTCGGGACGGCAGCGGTTCGACATGTGCAATGCCATGGAGCTGGTGGTCGCCGCCATGAGGGTAGTTATTTTTTGTGGGTATTTTGCCGGAAAATTCGTCGGCTTTTACCCTTCGGTTCATTCCATCTTTCTTGCTGACCTCAGCTTGACGATGATTAGGGCGGTGCTGTTTTTTATCTGCTATCGAAAGGAATTCGGTTTTCAGTTCCTTTTTAGTCTAAAAGGCACTCTTAGACCGATGTTGGGATTTTCCATTCTGATCTACGTCTCGTACTTGATTAATTTTTTGTATCTTCGGGCCGACTATTGGATTATTGAACGGCAATTGGGACTCAAAGAACTGGGCGTCTATTCCGTTGCCGCCGGACTTGCTCAGTTTCTGACTTTTATTCCAATGACCCTTAATATGGTAATGCTCCCGCATCTGTCGGCAACCAAAGAGACCGAGGCGTTGGAGCGGCTAGGGATGTTTTCTCGACTGAACGCATCAGCCCTGATGTTGCTCACCTCAATCTTGGTATTTTTTGCAAGTCCGGTGGTTCTAGTTTGCTATGGCCGGGCCTTTGAAGCCGCCATCCTGCCGTTAAGAATTGTTTCAATAAGTTTCTTTATGTTATCGCTCAAGCATCTTTTCGCTTACTATAATTTGTCACAGGGTAGAGCGCGCCATAATATCTTTGCTGAGTTACTCGGTTTATCGATTGGACTGTCCGGCGATTTTCTTTTGATTCCGCGTTATGGAATCGTGGGCGCGAGCTACGCGGCGGTGGCTGCGAATTTGGTCTCTCTACTTTACGTTTTTGTTGGGATTGTGCAGGGCGGTAATGTGCGCTATTTCGATCTCTTTGTTGTTGATGTCAAAGATCTACGCAATCTTGTAAGTTCCGTTCTGAGGAGTCCAGCGGAGGAAACCCTATGATGCAGTACAGCAGTATTTTGGCAATAGGGGCTCATCCCGACGACTTGGAGTACGGATGTTTTGGCTTTTTGTTAAAACATCTTTCTCACTCAAGCATTCATCTCTATGTCGGGAGTCTAGGGTCTGCTGGGGACCCTACTACGGGCATGCAAAGAAAATCTGAAAGTTTGAGCGCTTTCGATCTACTTCGGCCAAAGTCGATAGCGTTTCGAGAGAAGGCCGGTGTTGTTCAGGATGATTTTCATCTAATTCTCGATGAGCTGACGGATATCATCGCGAAGGTAAAGCCAGAGGTCATTCTGACGTTAGGACCGCACGATTCTCATCAAGAGCATCGACTTCTGTTTGATATTACCTCTGCGGCGGCAAGACGCTCTCGGGCGAGCATTTTGACTTATGGTATTTTGAGCAACACGCTCGACTTCAAGCCGCAGCTCTTTGTCGATATTTCCGAGGTCTATGCTCTTAAGAAGCAGGCCCTTAGGTGTCACCGATCGCAGGCTCATCGAACCTATATGACGGAAAATTATTTGGATATTTTTCATTCAAATACCTATGCTTCGCTTCATGGGTTAGGTCCCTGTGAAGCGTTCGAGATTGTCCGCATTTTTTCATAGACGGAGTGTGCTATGGCCTTTCACGTCGGAAAAAACTGCCAAATTCATCCTTCGGCGGTGATTAACGTAAAAGAGGGCTTTCTGGGAGATGGGGCCATCATTCGAGATGGGGTACATATCGAGGGCGAAAGGGTTGAGATTGGGCGTGAGGCCTTTCTCGATCGGGGAGCTACCATTGGGGGAGGTTCCTGTTTTGATCCTTGTGCCTATCTTACGGCTGGGGATTGGTTTCACATGGGAGCCAATTCACAGATAAACACCGCCCGGGGAGTTAAGGTCGGACATGAACTGGGTTGCGGAATCGAGACGAAAATATTTACTCATGGTGCCTATTTGGACTCTCTTAATTTGGGGGCTCCGGTCCAATGGGAAAAAGTCGAAATCGGAGATTCGGTTTGGCTTCCCAACGCCTGGGTAAATCCGGGCGTAAGCATTGGCAGCAATGTGGTGGTGGCGGCTCGTTCCTTGGTAAATAAAAACCTTCCTGAAGGCTGTTTGGCCGGTGGGATTCCCGTCCAGATTATAAAAGAAAAGTGGCTTCCCCGTGAATTGGCTTTGGATGAGAGAATCCGTCGCACGAGTTCCATTATTCAGGATGCCTGGCGCCGCAACACCTCCGCCTCGGGAGCAGAGTCACCGACGGTGATCGATTATCCCATGATCGTTGTTTCGCAAGGGCGTGAACCCACTGTCTTTAACATGAAAGAAAAGACCATTGTCGGGCCGGCGACGCCTTGGGCTATTTTACTAAAAGATCAACTTCGTCGAAATGGCATTCGATTTCGATACCAGGCGGTTGGCGAAACATTTATCAAGTGGAAAGATAGTATTACGGAGATCTGAGCACCCAATGCTTTAGCAGGCTGAGTCCCATCCGGTAAGGTCGATAATCCCACCACAGCCGATCTTCAAGGAAGGTTCGAACGAGCAAGCGCTTGGCATCGCGGAGCCTTCCCATACGGAGCAACGCTCCGGTCTTGAGAAGCGACGCACGAGTTCGCAGGCAACGAATGACCCGTTCGGATGATTCCGGGAACCTCCGTTTCATGGCTGGTTCAAGTGACCGAACTGCCAAGTCGAGAGAAGTTAAATATCGTTCGTTGTTCGTGTTGCCTCCGTGTTGCCGATAATATGCGATTAAATGGGGCACAAAGTGAACTTTTCCCGCAAAGGCAACTTTGGTGAGGAAGGCCCAGTCCTCACTTCCACTCATTCGCCGATCTTCAGAAAAAGGTCCCACTTGTTCAAAGCACTTAGCGGCAATAAGGGTTGCGCCCAACGGCAAGATAGTCCGGGAAAGCGCTCGGTATGAGAGGTCTCCGTCTGGCATGCTTCTTCTACGCCGTCTTTCTGGTTTGCCGGGATTTGGCGTGGTAGAACTATCCCACACTTGAATCAATCCATAGATTGCTGAGAAATTTTCGCAGAGAGAGTCTTCAAAAGAGTTCAACGCATTTTCTGCCATTCGGTCGTCAGAATCAAAAAATAACAGCCACTCAGCATTCCACGACTGAATGGCCCATTTGGCCCCGGTATTGCGTGCGGCGCCGCGTTCTCGATTAGGCTGACGCATTAGAGTCAATTGGGGAGTTAGAGTGGCAACATTGGCAACTTCGGTTGTTACGAAAGTATACTTTTCACAAATTGCCTCAAAAGTGCCGTCAGTACTCCCATCGTCCACGACGATTACGTGAAATTGCAATTCTGGGGAACAGTTTTGCGTTAAGATCGAATCGAGCGCTTCAAATATAAACGCCTTTCGATTAAAACTCGGAATAACAACAGCGAGTCTGTGAGGTTTTGTCGGTTTCATGCTTTGGTTCTCGGTATCCCAACGAGGTCAAAGTGGCATCGGTCGGTCGTACGCCTAAGAGGGGTCCTTTCGTTGTTCTGAAAAAGGTCATATCCAAGTGACTCAAGGAGATCGTAGATCTCTTTCGGAGCACTGCCATGGTCTTTTAAATTCAGATCGTCTATCTCGACAAAAAGGCGCGGGCGAAATTTTTCAATGGTGGCCTTAGCCCCGCGGAGAACTTCCGCTTCGTAGCCCTCGACGTCAATTTTGATTAGATCAATTCGATTTTCGCTTCGTTGAGAAAAAAAATGATCTAACGTGGTAATCTTAATTCGAGTTCCGTCGGTTTGCTCTCCCATGGGAGAGACTTGGTTCATACCCTGGTTAGAGGCGACGCGAACGCGTAACCATTTTTCTGCCTGCTCATTCCCCAAGCCAAGCTGGAAAACTTCCATGTGGCTTTGACTGTTTATTAACAGATGCTCTTGGCACTTTTGGAAACTCTGTGGATCCGGTTCAAAACCCAAGACCTGTCCGGTAGGGCCGACACGTTCGCCTAGTAAGACCATCGTAGCGCCTATATTGGCGCCAATATCCAGGGCATAATCACCGGGACGGCAAAGAGATAAGAGATTGTCTTGGGACGGATCGGAAAATCCAAAATATAGATGCCATTGCATCCAGTCACTGAGATCAAGAGCGAAATGCGTATGGTGGTCATCCACCCGTCTGAGGCTGGCCGTCGGGTATTGATAATGATTGGGCACGAGTCGGCAGATCCAATGAGTTGCTGGTTTTCCCCTGGTGATTTTTCTCAGGTGGGTTTCCATGAAAGGCGTTTGGAAAAACGCCTCCCGGAACCTGTTTAGCACCTGCGACCGAAAGCTTAGATCTGCCGGTCTAGAATTATGCGGGCTGGTTTGCATAAAGCATGACGTCCTGACTTAGGTCGAACTGAGTCTGAGACTTTACGCTCGACGATAGTTGGTACGAAAAGTGATATTTCTCTAACACCGACAGAACAGTAGTCAAAATATCGCTGCGGATCGGAATGTTGTGATGACATTCGATGACCATTCTTGAGATCTGGGTCAGGCATCCCGAGCGTGCAAGTTCGGGAATGCAGTAGACCTCAGCCCCTTCAATGTCCATTTTCATCAAATCGATGGGGCCACTAATAAATGTGGATAGCGGTTGCGACGGGACTAAACATGCTTCAACCTCTTCTTTCACTCGGCCCTCGAAAACACTTGCCGAAAGGTCTCCAGCCATTTGCCGGTGAAAGAGGACCTCACCGGAGCAATCGGAAAGTGCAAGGTTGTGAATTTCAACGTCGGTAATTCCGTTGGCGGAGATATTCCTCTGTAATAGAGCAAATGTAGTGGGATCTGGTTCGAACGCGACGATGCGTGCCCGGGGATACCACCATTTGAAATAAAGGATCGACATTCCAATGTTACTCCCGCAGTCTAGAATGACCGGAGCGTCCGTTTTGGCGTCAAATCGGTAAAGCCCGTTAATAAATATCTCTTCGACAAGATAGACGAAGCTGGAATAGTCGAAAAATAGAAGCTCATAGCCCAAGAAGGTTTCTGAGGTGTAGGTTTGTTTGGTCCAAGTCGCCCAACGGCGTTTCATGATCAGACGGGCGTAGGCTCGGAAAACGGACACTGCCTTTCGCCCCATGTTCTGTCGACGCAGTCGTACCGCGACCGTAAGTAAGTGATAGAGGTCAAAAACCATATTGAGTCAACCCCCTTCGATGGGTTAAGCATTGGTCAACCGTCCAAAGAATAAAATCCTTAGAAGATCTATTTCCTGCAGAGAGCGAGGCCGTAAGCAAAGGTGACTGAGGAAAAAGTCTCTTTAATGCGTACGTACTCGCGGAAGACGCCTGTGCTTCCAAAAAAGTGGGCAGGGGAAAGGCGAATCCATGTTTTGCCCTTTGGGTAATCTTTGAGCCCAAGTCATGTCGATAGGCCTGCTTCAAGATTTTCTTGGTACGCATGAGATCGAATTTCATCGCCGTCGGGAGCGAAAAAGCAAAGCTGATAAGCTCCTTATCCAAAAATGGTGCGCGAACCTCAAGACCGTGAGCCATACTCATGCGATCCACTTTGGGTAAGAGATCATCAAAAAGGTAGGTCTTGAAGTTGTAGTAGAGGACTTTTTCTCCGAGCGTGAGACCGTGAGTTTTTTCATCCCAGGTGCGTAATGACGCATACGCTGAAGCCTCAGTATCTCCAAAAAACTTTCTCAAGTCATCTTCGGCAAAAAAGGAGTTCCAAATGGCCAGACGTTCCAGCAGAGGTTTGGATACGGCCGTTCGAAAGCGTTGGAGCTTTCCCAAAAAGGAGCGAGGCGCCACATTCAACCATGCGATGGGGGAAAGGCCTATCTCCCAGAGTGTTTTATAGTTTTCCGCCAATAGGGAGGCTCGGAATCGCTGGTAGCCGCCAAAAAGTTCATCCCCTCCATCACCAGAGAGCACCACCTTCACGTGACGAGCGGTTTTTTCGCATAAGAGATAGGTGGGAATGGCAGAACTGTCACCAAAGGGCTCGTCAAAATGAAGCATTATTTTGGCGGCATCCACGCTGGACGCGTCAATTTGCAAGACTCGATGGTTGGACTTGATTAGCTCGGCCACATGCAGAGCATATTCAGTCTCGTCGTAAAAGGCGCTATGAGGATCGACGGAAAAACCGGCGGAGAAGCTCTGAAGTTGGGCGGGATTAAGTAAACGGGCCGCCTCTAAACTCACGGCGCTGGAATCTAATCCACCACTTAAAAAACTTCCGACTGGAACGTCTGAAACCAGTCGTTGTTTTACAGACCGTCCCAAAATATCGCGTAGGGCGGCGGTGGCCGTCTTCTCCGTCCAATCGTGACGTAGGCCCCCTAGCGGGACATCCCAATAGCATTGGAGGGGACCTGGACCACGACGCAAATCTACTAGTTGAAAGTGACCGGCCGGGACTTTGCGAACGTGTCGGTAAATCGTATTAGGGTAGGGCACGTATCCAAACACCAATGACTCTTTGAGTCGGCATGGGTCTGGAATTAGATTCACATCTTTAAATGCGGCAAGAGCCTTAATTTCGGAAGCAAAGGCGAAGGTGATCCCGTCCCAATAGGTATAAAGTGGTTTTTCTCCCGCGGGGTCGACCGCTAAAAGGAGCTGATTTTCTTTTCTCAAAAACAGAGCAAAGGCGAACATTCCCTCTAGTTCCGTAAGGAATGTTGGTCCATAGGCTACGAGCCCTTTCAGAAGGACTTCGGTGTCGGATTCGCTGACGTATTCGTTGAGAGGAAACTTGGGGCGAAGATCATGAAAGTTATATATTTCACCATTGAAAGTAATGACGTTGCCGGCGGGGTCGATCATCGGCTGGTGAGCGCGTGGGGAGAGATCGAGAATGGACAGCCTGCGGTGCACCATTCCCAAAGTTCCGCTTTGGCTTAACCAAATGCCCGCATCGTCGGGACCTCGATGCTGAAGTGCTTGCTCTGCAAGATGCAGTTGTCCTTCCAGACCCACACGTTCAGGAGTAGGTCCGTTGACATACAGTATTCCGGCAATGCCGCACATTTTTTACAGGCTCACCTATGGTTGGAAATCGCCAAACCCAGAGCTGCCGCAGAGACCAGGAACGTACCAATGGCTAAGTACAGTGCGATCTTTTCTCGCGAGTGGCTTTCCTCGACGAGAATAATATCATCTGGCTGCAAGATAGGGTTATTTTTCTCTGTAGCAAGAGCGTCTTTTATGGAGAGCTGTCGCATGGCACTCTCTGACGCGCCCCCCAAAGCCTTGGTAGTGAGCATGATCTCTTCGGTCTTGGCGGAATCTAGGGGACCTCCCGCGAAGGAGATGGCGTCTAAGAACCGGGTTCCTATGGGAATATAGTGAACACCGGGAAACTGTACCGCCCCCCAGACATTTGTCTTGATGAGGACTTCGTTTTTCTTATTGGAAGATACGAAGACGCTCCCACTCTTATAGCTCGGTTCCTCTTTCCTGACCGTAAACGAGTTTCCGGAGTCCACTTCTGCGCGCAGAACTGGAGACATAATCATCTGAAAAATTACGATGGTAATCAAAAAGCTGTAAAAACGACTCATTCAAATCCCTCATTTCCAAGGACAGTGTAACGGGAGGATCTCTTGAGTCCAGTTTTTTTTCTTGAGCGATGTGTCGAAAGTGTTTTTCGTCGACAACTATCAGGCAATCGAATTTAATTTAATGGTTAATTTCAGTTCATGGTTTGGCTCGTTGCGTTAAAAAGACTTCGATTGTACTTTTAAAATGAATTTTCCAAAAACATCTTCTTTCTTGGTATTCGATAGCTTTCCCGAATCTCGCCTAGAGGCGATGATCGTGTCGGCCAAAATTTTCATTAAGGAAGGCCTGTTACTAGGGGATTGGGATGGCGTGGGTCGGGCGAGACGAGGGCATGGGTCGGTCAAAATACCGGAGGCATTACTATCTACTCTTAGGGACAATGGAGTCTATTTCTCTCTGAATGACTTCGCTATTTCGGGGGCCGGAGCCCATGCGGTGGTTTTGAAGGATGTGCGCTGTCTGCGTTGGGCGATACAACAAAAAAGATTGGGGCTCATTAAACGGCTCATCGCCGGTCCCTTCATCTGCACTCTTCCAAGTGAGTGCGATGAAATTTTGCTTTCGCCGGAAATTGACGGCCTTCTGTTTTTGAGCGATTGGCACCGAAACCTCTTTCTTAGTTTGGCTAGGAAACGTGTTCCAGCTTCATATATCTGGTTTTCCGGTGTCGATACCGATTGGTGGACACCGGTAGAGACTCCAAAGAGCCAGGTACTTGTCTATCGGAAGCGGGTTACTGATGAGATTTTCAATCATGTGCTGAATATCACGCGGCGTTCGGGGCTTGAGCCTTGTGTCCTTGAATACGGTTTTTACACGCAGGAACAATTCCGCTCTGAACTCCGCAAAAGTAAGTTTGCCGTATTTCTCTCTCAGTCTGAGACACAGGGGCTTGCTATGTTTGAGGCTTGGAGCTGTAATGTGCCGACGTTGCATCGAGATCCGGGTTTGATGTCTTTTTTAGGTAAGAACTTCCCAGGTGCTTCCAGTTGTCCTTATTTGAGTCCAGATTTAGGGTTGCGTTTCACGGATTTGACGGATGTGGAGGAGCATTTCTGTCGGATGCTTTCTCTTTACCCCGATCTTAAGCCGCGCGATCATGTCATGGCACGCTACACCAACGAACATTCTGCGGTCCGATTCATGTCGATTCTTACAGAAGTCATCGGTTTTACCGAAGGGACTCTTTCAGGAGGAGAAAATGGAAAAGAACTCAGCTCTTGATCTGGTTTCGGCAGAATTGAGAAGAAATCCGAAGTTGTGGCTTGTCACGGGCGCTGCGGGATTCATTGGCTCTCATTTGGTAGAGGAGTTATTGCGGCTAGGTCAGTCGGTTGTAGGAGTGGATAATTTTTCAAATGGCACTCGAGAAAATTTAGCCGATATTAGGTCTCGAGTTCCAGACAAATGGTCCAATTTTGAGTTTATCGAGGGCGACATTTGTGACCAAGAAGTAAGCCAACAATCGTGCGAAGGCGTCAATGTCGTTCTCCATCATGCTGCGCTCGGCTCTGTGCCGCGTTCGATAGAGAATCCATTGGGGACCAACCGGAACAATATTACGGGCTTTTTAACACTGCTCGAAGCGGCAAAGAACGGAGGAACAAAGCGTTTTATCTACGCTTCATCTAGTTCGGTATATGGTGATAACAGCGATCTTCCGAAAGTGGAAAGCCGAACGGGAAGGCCGCTATCTCCCTATGCAGTAACCAAAGTGACCAATGAATTGTATGCGCATACCTTTGCCACTCTCTTTGAAATGGAGATTATCGGGCTTAGATACTTCAATGTATTTGGTCCGCGCCAGCAGCTCAACGGTCCATATGCCGCAGTGATTCCGAAATGGATAAACGCATTGCTTAACGATGAAGAAGCTCAGATATTCGGTGATGGAAGTACCAGTCGAGATTTTTGTTATGTCAAAAATGTAGTGCACATGAATTTGCTAGCGGCTACCACAAAGGAAAAGAGTACGCTCGATCGCGTCTTTAATACGGCGTGTGGAAAAGCAACTTCTCTGAGTGAGTTGTTTAACCAGATCAGAGGCATCTTCGAACAGCGTCAGCCACACGTTAAATTTCGAGACGTGGTGTACTCAAGTTCCAGAAAAGGTGAGATTCTTCATTCCCAAGCCAATATGTCCGATGCTTCTCTTCTGCTCGGGTTTCACCCTTTGTATCAGGTTGCTGATGGACTGCAGGAAACGATTGACTGGTATTTGGATCGACAAAATCGTGAGTCGTCGTTGTCATCTGGTGACGCGCGGTTCGAGGCGGAACTGTCAAAAAGTCTTGACGTGTAGGGTGAATGTGAGGGTATCCTTTGGCGACTCCATAATAACAAAAATAATTATAGGTTGACCCACTTGTTGGCAGCACTGGATACGATCGCTCCAAAACAGAATCGTTGCGGGGTTTTGTTTCATGGAGAGGGCGTACCACAGTGGGCGCAAAAGAGCGTTCGGCGCTTGGCCACTCTTCTCGGTCAGGAGAATGTCTTTTATTTTTCTGCATCACATGGAGATGTGACTGAAAAGATTAGCGCACTTCATCTCGATTTTATTTTCAATTTAGGGGTTTCCGGACCGATGGCTTGGCTCTCGCTGCTCCCTTACGGCGTATGGTCTTATCGTTTCGGTCCTCGTCATGAATCTGAGTCTTCCAATGATGGTAGTCTGTTTGGCATCGGCGAACTATGGCGCGGAAGTCCCATTCAGGAGGTTCGTCTAGAATCAATTTCTCCCCATGGAGTTATCACTGTACTAAAGAGTGGGAAGTTTAGGTGTATTTTGCATTCGGTCGCTCAGCATCGGACTTCGATTCTAGCTCAGTGTTACGATTGGCCTGCCCAAATCGCGTTGGAACTTGTCGATAGGGGTGTTGTGTCCGGAGTTCGTGAGCTAGGGCTTTGCATGACCAGACGTCCACAGAATTCGCGACGCTGGGTGGCGGTGTTGTTGCCGGTGTTGCTCGCCTTTCGCAAGATGGTTCATCTGGCTAAACTCGCAAAGCGTTTTTTCCTCTACTCGCAGTGGAATATTGGAATGGTAAGGGACGGACTTTCGGGGCTTCTGAAAAAGGGCCAAGCGCTAGATGTTGATTGGTTTCTCGATGTGAGATGGCCTCTCTTTTATGCCGATCCCTTTTTGACCTCACACGAGGGGAACAAATATGTATTTGCGGAACGCTATGACTTTACTAAAGCCAGGGGGGCGATTGCCGTTCTTCCTCTGACGGAGGGGCGTTATGATGAGAAAAGGGACGTGGCGCTCGAATTTCCTTTTCATACCTCTTACCCATGTCTTGTGAAAGACGCTGAACGTCTGTATTGCGTTCCTGAGACTCTCGCGCGGAAAGAGATAGCGATCTATCGTTGCGAAAAATTTCCAAGGGTTTGGCAAAAGGTGGGTGTCGTAGTTCAAGGGGATCGGTACTCTGATCCCACTTTATTTCAGTACGGCGGAAGATGGTGGGTGTTTGCGACCATCTTTGATGAGTACTCAGAGGGCAATTCCGTACTTCACGCGTGGCACGCGACGAGGATTGGCGGTCCTTGGACGCCGCACTTAAAAAATCCCATCAAATGTGATGTTTCGAGCTCCCGATCTGCCGGAAGCGTGTTTTCGCATCAAGGACACTTGTTTCGTCCGGCGCAAGACTGTGCTACGAGCTACGGTCAATCCATCGTAATTCAGAAAATTGTTCAGCTGACTTGCGAAGAGTTCAGGGAAGAGTTTTTTCATCGAGTATCTCCGACTAAAGACTACCCCGAGTCTTGTCACCATATGTCAATGTTAGACGGACTGGTCTTTGTTGATGGTCGGCGTGAGCTATTCTCTTTGTCTGCTATGACGTTTCGAGTAAAGCGTGCGGCAGCTAATATTGTGTCTCGTTGGTCAAGAGCAGCAGAGACGAAAGTAAGGCCATTCCCTTTGAGATTGGAGACGGCTTTTGCATCCCGGTCGGCGCCTTTTTAATTTTTGTCATTTTCAGTCGTGGAATTGGGGATTATGGTTACCCCCAGATCGTCGCTTCCTAATGCGAAAAATCCTTCCCTATTGCGCCCAAAAAAAATTTAAAAAGATACTATTTGTCGGGGTACAGCGTTACACAGAAAAATACTCGCGATGTTTTTCCGATTCTCAGTTTGTGACTATTGATGTCAATCCGAAATTAGCTCGCTTCGGAGCAAAGCTCCATATCTGTGACTCTATTCTAAATTTGGCCAGATATCGAGAATCGTATTTCCCCGGGGGACTTGATCTTATTTTGCTGAATGGAGTCATTGGTTATGGGTTAGACAGTTCTGCCGAAATTGAATTGGCTTTTTTGGCGATGATTGATCAGCTAAATTCAATGGGCCAAATCGTGATCGGGGTTAATCCGCAGTTTATCGATGAAGTTTCACTGAGGAAGATAAAGCCGGTCGAAGAGAGGCTTCGAGAAATCTCTTTCGGAAGCGCCGAAAAGAGATCCTTTCGTTTCCGACAGCCGCTGCAGAAAAACGCGGTGCACGAGTATTTCTTTTTCGCTCATCAATCACCTTCGAAACATACTTATCATTTGGGGGAGCCATGAATCTTCGCCACGCGAATTGGTTAATTTTGTGTCTGCTGTTTTCTAGGGTGACCTTTGCGGCTACGAAAGGCTATCGGGTTATCCACGCGAGTCCTCAAGAATTCGCCTTGGCTCTTTCCACTCGGTTGACCCGAACGCCACACAAACGCGCCGAGGTCTATGCTTCGCGATTGGAACGGTTTTTTCGCGTCCAAAGCAAGTATATTGAGGGAAATACGGTGACTATGGGCATTATGCCCGACGTACCGCTTCTCGAACCCGCCTTCGGCGGCAATAGATTATTGATGGTTAAGACGACACTCACCAAGCAAACGGAGTTGTCTTTCTTCTACGATGTGGAGATGTCTGCGGGCTTTACCATATTTGCCACGATGGAGGTTTCTCCGCATCCTTCGGGAAGTTTGCTGACGTGTGCGATTACGAAAGCACCGTTGGCGTTGCCAGAGACTTTGATTTTCAAGACGTTATTTGCTTTAGGATTTTTGGCGGAAAAACCCGCCGGGGCGGATAATTTATAACAGTACAATTTTATCGCGATTCATTTTGACATGTTTGGTACTGTTTCTGGTGTCGAAAACAACCTTTGAGTGCGCTACTACCCATTCATAATCTATGACGGAATGGTCGGTCAGCACCAGGGTTACATCGGCACAGCCCAGGAAGTCAGGAGTGAGTTCATCGCCGTCGTGGATGACTCCATGCTCCTCGATTTGAGATACGAAGGGATCATGGAATGACACTAGTGCTCCGCGCTTTTTCAGAAGCTGGATAACCTCTAGAGCAGGAGACTCTCGATAGTCTCCGAGATCTTTCTTGTAGGACACACCTAGGACTGAAATTTTCCCGCCTCTCAGGCTCTTGCCGGTTCTCTCGAGGATTCGAACGGTTTTTTCGATCACATAGGCCGGCATGGAGCGGTTCACTTCGCCGGCCAGTGAGATGAATCTGGTATTGAAATTGAGTTCTTTAGCTTTCCATTCGAGATAGTGGGGGTCTAGTGGGATGCAATGTCCACCTACTCCCGGCCCTGGGTAAAAAGGCATAATCCCAAAAGGCTTGGTGAATGCGGCATCGAGCACTTCCCAGACGTTTAATTCCATGCGATCGCATAGAAGGGTAAGCTCGTTTACCAAAGCGATATTGACTGCTCGAAAAGTATTTTCGAAGACCTTCACCAATTCGGCCGCTTTGGCGCTGGAAACGGGCACGACCTGCTCTATAGTTCCCGCGTAAAATTTGACGGCGACTTCATGAGAATTTGGTCCAACGGCACCCACCACTTTAGTCGTATTTTTCGTCGAAAATCGCTTATTCCCCGGATCTACTCGTTCTGGAGAATGAGCCAAGAAAAAGTCCTTTTCGACCTTTAAGCCCGATCCCTGAAGTATGGGGAGCATTACCTCTTCAGTGGTTCCTGGGTAGGTTGTCGACTCGAGACTGATTAATTGTCCGGGACGTAGATGGCGTGCGAGCTCGTGCGTTACTCTTTCCACGTACTGAAGATCCGGAGTCAAATTCTTGGTGAGTGGCGTGGGCACTGCGATAACGATGATATCTAGGTCAGCGGCGCATACATAATCAGTGGTAGCTCGGAAGGTTCCGTTGCTAATGGCTTCTCGTAGTTCAAAGTCTCGAACGTCGGGAATGAAATTCTCTCCGCGATTGATCTTTTCGACCCGAGAGGAGTTATTGTCGATTCCGACGACGGAGTACCCCATTTTTGCCTTTTCGACGGCAAAAGGGAGACCAACGTATCCCATTCCGATGACTCCGACCAGTGCCGATCGATCGGCTATCTTGGCCAGCAGTTCGAGTCGGTGGTCCCTAGCCGTCTCAGCCTCTTTAGAGGCATCGGGAGCGTCGGCGGGAAATTGGCGAACATACTTGATAGGGTCAAGAGTAGTTTCGAAACTAGAGATAATGTTCATTCGTTTTTGTTTGGTCGGATAATGTTTAAAGGATAAATCTGCGCTGAGTCTCCAATTATAAAAGGATTCGAGTGGATCGAAAAGAGATTATGAAAAAAAAAAAAAGAGTCTTCGGTGCGGAGTTCCAAAAAAATGTACTGCGGCTAGCCAAAAATAATTACGGCGACCTCTAGTTGCCGTGGGTGGGTTTGGGGTCAGAACCTGTCGGTTGGACTCGTTTCTTTCCGTGGGATCTAAAAACGATGGCAATTTGGCGAAAGCAATTTTGCAATGAGTCCTGAAAAGATCCGAATGTCTCGCTCTTTAATTCCTTGTTGGTGATGTTCCTTTTCTTGATCTCACGCATGTCTGAAATTTCGACTCCCATTTTGATCTTCTTGAAGCTTCTGGAAATTTTCATCCATGCGGAATCTAAGTGGCAGTCTTTTGGAAGTCGTCCTATCAGTTGGGCCTGATCGATTCGGTAACTGATTCGAACTAGTTCCGGGCTTCCTAAGTAAAAGTCGGAGACTCTATCGGAAGGTTCTAGTTCCAAAAGACTTCGTAAATCACCTCGTGGCAGTTGATAGGCGAGGCCGGCCGTGGTTTGAAGGGCCATGTTTTTCACTCCGACTTCTACTTTAAAGTTTGAGTCTTTCGTGATCCGTGAGGAAAGATCATAGTCCTGAACCTTGGTCCACTTGACGTAATTATCCTCCGCGACGGCCTTGGCTAATAGATAATTGATACTCTCCGTCGACATCTCGCGAGTCATTCCAGCAACTAAAGTCGCGGAGCGGCCCTTGTAAGACAATTCCGCTCGCAAGGTTGCATCTCCATTGGAATCGAACGAAAGGTCGGAGGTTCTAGAAAGTTGAGAGGCTTCGGCGTTGGCCAAAGGAATGTTATCTAAATGCGAATGGGCCGGAACGAGAAGTAGGGCGGGTCGACCTTGAATGTCATCAAAAATTCCCTGCGCAAAACTTGCGTAATTGGTGGGATCAATCCATCGAAGTCCCTCTTTGGTTTCGACGGAAACGATGGCGTGGTTAAAGGCAGAGTCGAGAGCCAATTTTGGAAGGGGGGTGGGTTTTTGTCCCCTTTCTACCCAAGCGACCCAGGCGGTGTAACCCAGGTGCCGAAGGATTGCGGTGGTGACGGAAGCAAAATCCTTGCAGTCACCGAACTTGGTGGTGGCGATAGTTTCGAGGGAGCGTGGAATGTGACCTCCTCGACGGGGGCGCCAGTCACCCAGATAGCGAACTTGATCGGCTAAGAGGGAGGTGATTTTGTTGGTTTGGTTGGTCAGCGTTTTTTCTTTACGGGCCGCTTCGAGGATTGCTTGAAAAGGCACGGGCAGGGAAGCGCTCAGTACGGCCTCATAGTCCTGGGTGACGGCATCGGCCATTACCGCATAATCCCGACTGCTGGACACGACGATCCAGGTGATGTCGGCATGATTTAGGTAGGCGTCGTTTTCATCTATAGGCTTTGTAAAAAGTGGGTGCTTTAGTTTAATTGAGATCGTCTGCTTTTTTCCAGTTCTTGATTCTTGGATATCTAGTGATCCAGTGGGGTCGTTAGATTCGATGAATAGAGGAATCTCAGAAACGAGTTCGACCTCGGATTTTTGTTCCAGAACATCTACTCCAAAAACGAGTTCCCGGGAGAAGAAATTCTTAATGGGTACTTCGTTCGTTTCTTCCTGATATTTTAGATGTAGGCGGGATCCTACTTCCACTCTCGGGAAAGCAATAGAGTATTGGCGAGTATCATCAAATCCTTCGGCGCTACTGGCAATGGGTTTGTCCTCGATGAGATCCGGGGGAACATTTTGGTGATTACCGTCACTATGAATTGTTTCGGCGGTAAGATCGGTTATTTTGGAGGTGCGCGCATTATATTTGATCGTTCCAGTTCCGAGCTGGGATCGTCCTTCCTCGTTGAGGATAAGGAGTTGGCTGTCACGAGTAGTAAGCGAGGTGCCATCTTC
>Ga0206963_10066_pt1 | contig 36070 bp, 34 predicted proteins | sample Alteio_BWOrgHeat_28_FD_152958 | JGI IMG/M metagenome (GOLD analysis project Ga0206963, IMG submission 152958) | Enriched cells from forest soil in Barre Woods Harvard Forest LTER site, Petersham, Massachusetts, United States -... | ecosystem: Environmental > Terrestrial > Soil > Temperate forest >... | reverse complement strand
AGCCAAAACGCATGTGGCCGGTCGGATTTTGCCTTTCCGGCGGGATAGCCCATGAGTACGGCAAAAGAGGCATGTGCCGGTATCGCCAGAAAAAACCGGGAAACACCCGTTTCAAGCCCGAACTGCCGGACATATTCGATGTTCTCGACGGTGGCGAACCCCATACCAATCATGACCGAAAAGACAATACCGTCAAAAGGCTCGCGGAAGGCTTGTTTGGGGTAGGCATAGCCGCGAAGCACCAGAAATTTGCTGCCTTCCTCGCTAAGGGCAACGACAATAAAAGCATACCAGGCATAGGACAAGATAGAATGGCGCCAGGGTTCGGTCCGGACATCGGTCGCCAATGTCTGCAACAGCAGTGCGGGAAGGGTCGCCGCCATTCCGAGCAGGAAGGACAGCAGCAGGTAACGCATCGAACGGGGCCCGTATTTATTCAGCGAGTAGATGAACAGGCAGATAGCTACTCCCGGCGCCACGGCTAAGGCAAATAATAACATCCCTTAAAAATAGTTCAAATATCAATGTGCCGGCGCAGGAGGTTGAGCCGGCATCGCCGTCGGGGTGCTGAAAAAATAAATCGCCCCGTCGTTGAAATGGATCTCCTTCACCAAAACCTTGTATTTACGGATAAAATTCACATCGATCAGGTCCGTATTGACGCTGTCATCGAACCAGATAACGACAAAATTATCGTGCCGCATCAGGTAGTCGATGTCTTCCTGTGTTTCCATATGCGGCATGAGTTCTGCCTGCATCTGCGCCAGGAACCACAGTCCATCGGTGGCGCTCGAATAGATCGGTCCTGCCCGTTCCAATTCGGACTTGTGCGCCTTTACATACCCCATCGTCTCGGATTGCTGCCAGGTATCCTCCGTATAGCCGGGGATGCCGGCATATTTAATCCCGCTCCAGTTGAACTGGAAGGCGCTGCATTCGCCATACAGGAAGCAGGCTCCGGCCAGCAGCAGCGCAAGGGTCCATCCCTTTCTGGGCCGGGATGGCAGCCGGTCGGTGACAACGGGTATCCAGCAGGTGCTGCCCCAAAGCCAGGGAATAAATAAAGGCGATAAAAGCCGGCTATCCAATTGCTGAAAACGGGAGACGGAGGCGGTAATGAGGATGAAAAAGGCATAAGTGACAAAATAGCTGATGCCGATCGAGTCGTAGGAAAAGAAATTTTTCTTCCGCAGCAGCCGGATCAGAAAGATCCCCGTAATCAGGAGGATAAACAGCACCGCAATAACGGCAGCCCAGGCATAGCGTTCGTTGAAAAAAGGTAACCAGTCGCAGAATACGCTGCCGACATCGTGCAGATTGGTGCCGAGGGACCGGATTGCTTTTTCCCGATAGCCCGTAAGGGTGCCGGTGACCCGCCAGTTGCGATAGAAATTCAGCGCGGGGAAAAGGATGGCTACCAGCCCGAACAGGAACAGATGCCCGATCTTGCGGGCGCCCCATTTCAGCCGGCTGTCGCAAAGCATGAGTAATCCACCCATCATTACAATGCTGATGCCTGCATACCGGGTGACACAGCTCAGGCCGGCGATCACTGCGATCAGCAGCAGGGAAGGGGTGGAGTGCCGCTCGAAATAACGGTGGCAGCCGATCATAAACAATACGGACAGCAGCAGGTACAAGGTTTCAGACCAGATCATCGAATACACTTCCAGCAGACAGGGGCTTAGCAGGATAAAAAGGAGTACCGGCCATTTATACCAGCGGGAGGGGCGGCTAAAGCGATCCATCATCCAGCCGCAGAGCCAGATCAGCAAGCCGAACAGCAGCCCGTCGAGCACCGGACCAAAGGCAACGACGTCCCGGCCTGTGAGGAACATCAGTCCGCTCAGGAAGATGGGGTAAAAAGCCGGGAAATCCATCATCGGCTGGTTGGTAAAATCATTGATCACGCCGTGGTCATGAATATTCCGGGCTGTACTAAGATAGACGATGGAATCGGGAGAAAGGCCGATACCGCCATGCCGGGAAAGCAGCTGGACGAGCAGGAAGCCCGCAATGGCAACCAGCAATGCGTCTTTGTTCCCCAAGGAAAATGTAGTTCCGGATTTGCGCTGCATGTTCATATGCGAAAGTAAGAGATTCCGTTACTTAACACGTGCAATCGGGATTTTTTCATAATTTGACCCGCATGAATGTCACGCGCCTGTCTTTTGGAATCTTGTTATTATTTATATCGACAGGCCTGTCCGCTCAACAATTTGGTGGAAATCCCCCTTCGCTGAAATGGCGGCAGATAAATACGGATACGGCCCGTATCATCTTTCCGTCCGGATTGGATTCGGAGGCCCAACAGGTGGCTGCCATCGTACATCGGCTTAGCCGGACCACGCTCCCTACCATCGGTCATTCCCAGCGAAAGATCAATATCGTACTGCAAAACCAGACCACCATTGCCAATGGTTATGTGTCGCTGGCCCCTTTCCGGAGCGAATTTCAGCTGACGCCCGAGCAGAACAGCTTCGACCTGGGCAGTCTTCCCTGGCAAAAAATGCTGGCTATTCATGAATACCGGCATGTTCAGCAATATAATAATTTCAGGGTGGGCTTTTCAGCGGGACTCTACTATCTGTTCGGCGAAGGGGGACAGGCGCTTGGCAACAGCCTTGCTGTGCCCAACTGGTTTTGGGAAGGCGACGCTGTCTACCAGGAGACCCTGGTCAGCAACCAGGGGAGGGGGCGGTTGCCCTTCTTCTTCAATAGTTACCGTTCCCTTTGGGCCGCTGACAAACGCTATTCCTGGATGAAGCTGCGCAATGGCTCCCTCCGGGATTATGTACCCGATTGGTATCCGATGGGTTATATGCTTGTGTCCTATGGCCGGCAGACCTATGGCGATGATTTCTGGCGGAAGGTAGGCCATGATGCCGCTGCTTTTCATCCGCTGTTTTATCCTCTACAAGGCGCCATTCATCGCTATACGGGGCTGTCATTTGCCCGGTTCCGCCAGGATGCCCTGGATCATTTCCGGCTGCCGTTACCGGTAGACCCTATGGCTGTGGCCGACCGCTTTGCGCGTACACAGCGGCATTTTGATGCCGACCAGGAATTTCCCCATTTCATCGGGACGGATAGTCTCTTATACATGCGCAGCGCCTACAAACGGATCCCGGCGTTTATGCTCCTGGACCTTCGCGACGGCAGGGAGGATAGGGTCCGGACGCGGGCTATTTCCCTGGACAATTACTTTTCGTACAATGCCGGTCTCGTGGTCTACGCGGCTTTCGAGACCGATCCCCGCTGGGGCTGGCGCGACTACAGCGTGATCCGGCTGCTGGACCCGGTTACGGGAAAAGATAAAAAGCTGACCAGCCGCACGCGTTATTTCTCACCGGATATCTCTCCCGACGGCAGCATGATCGTCACCGTACTGGAGGCAACGGATGGAAGCTGCGAGCTGCGGCTGCTGGATGCCCGTTCGGGTCGCCTCGTAAAGCGGATCCCCAATCCGGACAGCCTGTTTTATACCTATCCAAAATATTATACCAGGGGTAACGCGGCCGTTGTAACGGCCGTCCGCAACCGGAATGGGGAAATGTCGATGGCCCTGGTGGATACCGGCAGCGGCGCCGTCCGCTATCTGCTGCCCTTTAGCTATCAGACGGTAGGCTATCCTTCCGTCCGGAAAGATACCATTTGGTTTACTGCATCCCGCAATGGGCAAGACAGGATCTATGCCCTTGCCGGTGACCGGATCTTCCGCGTCGGCCTGCCGCATGGCGAGCCCCTCACCGGTCAATACGAGTTTGATGCCGGGGCGGACGGCGGGTATGCCTGGAACACGTTTACCGCCGTTGGGTTTCACCTGGATACGGCTGTTGCCGGGAGCTTACGGCTGGAACCGGTTTCCGCGGCAGACTGGGGCCAACCGCTTCCGGTGCAGGGTATCAACTCCCTCCACCGCGGCCCGGCGCATCTGCTCGATAGCATTGCTGCCGGCCACTATGCGGAAAAGAATTATCCCATTGCCTCCCATCTTATCAATTTCCATAGCTGGCGGCCCTATATCAATGATCCGGACTATACCTTGTCCCTGGCCAGTGAGAACATCCTCAATACGCTGGAATCGGAGGTGTTCGTCACCTATAACCGGGACGAGCAATACAAACAGGTGGGGGCGGACGCCACTTTCGGCGCGCTTTATCCCTGGCTCAACGCGGGCTGGAACTATACCTTTGGCCGGAATGCCTTCTATGGTACTAAAAAAGTGTTTTGGAATGAGTCGAATTTCAATGCCGGCTTTAGCATCCCGTTGAACTGGACCCGCTATCTGTCCTATACCAGCCTGCAGTTTGGGTCGGATATCGTGTATAACCAGCGGTCCTACACCAACACGAACGGGGAGGCTGTCAATGACCAGGGCTTTGCCTATCTCGATCCTTCTGTCAGCTTTGTCCATCAGTCTCAGCAGGCGCGGCAGCAGGTCGCTCCCCGCCTGGCGCAGGTGGTCGACCTGTCCTATAGCCGTGCTGTCACGACCTTCCAGGCCAATCAGTTCCTGGCCTCCGGGTTCCTCTATCTGCCCGGGGCGGCTTACACGCACAGTGTGTTGCTGGCGGCGGCTTTTCAGCAGCGGGATACGCTGAACAATGCCCGCTTCTCCAACAATTTTCCATTTTCACGGGGATATACGGCCGAGAATTTTTACCGGCTGTACCGGCTGTCGGCTAATTATCAGCTGCCGCTGTTTTATCCGGAATGGGGGATCGGTAATATTATTTATTTCACCCGGGTCAGGGCCAATTTGTATTATGATTATACCAGGGCCCTGGACTTTTTTACCGGAAGTCCGTATAATTTCCAATTTCGCTCTTTTGGCTCAGAAGTATTTTTCGACACGAACTGGTGGAATCAGCTGCCCATCAGCTTTGGCATCCGGTACAGCCACCTTTTGGATCCTGATTTCGAGGGCCGGGGGCCCAATCAATGGGAGCTGATCCTGCCGCTGAATATTTTATCGCAGGGTTATAGTGTGCACAGGGCGAGGGCGGTGGAGTAAGGAGGAAGGTTTTGCCCGGTGTATGCCTGCAATAGCCTATATTTAGAGTTATGGCACAAATGAAAAATATCTTTGGACCTGATTACGAACATTGGGAAGGGGTCCCAAAAATCAATATCTATCTTTTAAGACTGCTTTTCATACTGATGCTCATTTTTCTCGGGAAGGATTCATGGACATATATCTTCACCCATAAGGGGATATGGAACCCAATGGATGCAATGGCCTGGTGTATTTGGGCTTCTTACTCGGTATTATCCATTTTAGGGATAATACATCCGCTTAAAATGCTGCCCATAGTGATGTTGGAAATATTGTATAAGGTGATCTGGCTGATCCTGGTTGCTTATCCGTTGTGGTCGTCAAACCAACTGGCCGGTTCGCCCGCTGAAAGGATGACGTATTCGTTTTTATTGGTTGTACTGCCCATTTTAGCTATGCCGTGGAGATATTTTTTTAAGAAATATGTTTTAATGGAAAAAAGAAGTAATTGAGTTAAAGGCTTACACTGTTGCCAACGTTTTAGTTGTATTCATTACACTTGCATTACGCAAATGAGCATTAACGGGAGATTTCAACTTATACGAGCGGTTGAACGCTTCTTGGGAAACTCTAAAACGTTCTGCCAGTTTGCGAATAACTTCTTTAGACAGTCCTTTCTTATAGTGAAGGATGTCGGAAATATAACCTTTACTCATTCCCAATAGATCGGCCAGATCCTTCGCTTTCAATTTATGATCTGCCATAAATGAATGAAGCAAGCGTATGGGATCAATTTCATGTAAAGTGCTGTGTTCCTCATCCCATTTTTCTATCAAGAGTGTCAAAAGATCTATTTCATCGGCAATGAGTTTGCTCCTGGAACCACTGTCCAATAGTATTTCGAGCATTTTACAATATTTATTGTATTGCTCTCTCGATCTGATAACTTTATACTTTAATGTTTCCATGACTTTCCGCTTTAGTAATCACTCACTGAATATTGTTGCTTCTTTTTGCATAACAGGGTATATTCCGCATGAGTGCCTATCCATTTGATGTATAAATGAACTTTCGAAGTGCCAAACCAATATTTGGCGATCATCCGAAAATTATTTCCTGCAATATCAAAAACGACCCTGTAACAACCATTTGCCAAAAGATCTGCTGAATTGAATGTTCTTTGAATGTCCTCCGGCGTCTGCCAATTTGCTCTCTTTATTTTTTCCAACCATTCTTCAAAGGAGGGCCTGCTTCGAGCCTGATTGATCATATAGTATTCGATCGTTTCCCGCTTTATCAGGTGAACTTTCATAATAAGGTTTTATAAAGGTAACAAAATCAGTTCTCTTTTGGAGAACTTATTTTATGCGGATCATTAAATTGATTATCAGCTATTTAATGCTTGACAGACTCAGTTCTAATACCTTAATCTTCTCTTCCGTGTCTTCTCTCTTCTTTTTTTCGAGAGCTATTACCTCGGGTCTGGCATTTTCAACGAATTTTTTATTTTGTAACTTCTTGTTTATTGTATTTAAAAATCCTTTTAGATATTCAAGGTCTTTTAACAATTCTTCTTTTTGATAATTGTTGGCGACGTGCTTTAGAGGTTTAATCAATATTATGTCTTTTCCGATGACGATTGTCAATGCGTCTTCAATTGGTCGAGGATCAATTATAATATTTGCAGCTTTAGTGTTCTTTAAGATAAGGGGGAATAGCCTTTCATATTGCTTTGCGCTAAAATGCACGTCAAATTCTGATGAACCAAGTCCAGCCTTGGTTTTCAAGGTTCTTATATCAGCAATTATCCTTTTCAAATATTCGCCCTCAGCAACTTTGTTTTTATCTGCGGAGGCGAATTTTTCGAATTGCTTTATACACAGGTCATCTCCCTCTTGTCGTTCTGCAAGCAGGTGATAGATCTCCTCAGTGACAAATGGCATAAATGGATGCAGCAATTGCATTAATTCTTCAAAAAAACATACAGTATCCGAATACGTTTGACAATCAATTTCTCCCCCAAATTCTGGCTTTATCCATTCCAAATACCAGCTACAGAAATCGTCCCAAATTAAAGTGTAAATTGTTTTTAAAGCTTCGCTCAGCCGAAAACTGTCATATAACTTCGTAATTTCTTCGATGGTATTGCGCAACTTGTTTCTGAACCATTCCGTGGCGAACGCAGCATTATCCGGCTGTGGAATCCATTTATTAACATCAGGCAATTCCCCCGCATTGAAAAAGCCCGGAGTGCTGTTTTCTGGGGCTGCGACCTTCCAAACGGTTCTAACCAGTTTCAAAGCATTCCAAAGCTTATTATTAAAATTCCTGCCTTGTTCAAGCGCCGCTTCGTCGAAAAGGAGGTCGTTACCGGCAGGGGAGGAGATCATGATGCCGAAGCGAACGGCGTCTGCGCCGTACTTGTCAATCAGCTCGAGCAGGTCGGGCGAATTGCCCAGGCTTTTGCTCATCTTACGGCCCTGTTTGTCGCGAACCATCCCGGTAAAATAGACGTCGCGGAAGGGGATCCGCTTTTCCATCGGCAGGGTATCCGGGAAATAGTACAGGCCGGCCATGATCATCCGGGCTACCCAAAAGAAGATGATATCCTGGCCGGTCACCAGTACGGAAGTGGGATAATAATAGTTGATATCCGGGTAGCCGGGGTTGGTGATGCCTTTAAATACTTCGATGGGCCAGAGCCAGGAGGAGAACCAGGTGTCCAGTACGTCTTCGTCCTGGCGGAGATCGTCGGCGGAGAAAGGGAGTGGGGGAGTCCCCGGGGCAGCGGCGCTTCCGGTGGTCATGGGCGAGCCTGCGGCCGCGGCGCCGAATTTTGCGAATGCCTCTTCCCTCGTGGCCGCCACGCGGAAGCTGCCGTCCGGGGCATACCAGGCCGGGATCTGCTGACCCCACCAGAGCTGGCGTGAAATGCACCAGTCCTTTACATTTTCAAGCCAGTATTTATAGGTTGCCAGGAACTTATCCCCGGGATGGATATCGATATACCCTTCGGTCACCGCCGTGAGGGCGGGCCCGGCCATTGCCGACATTTTGACGAACCATTGTGTCGAGATCCGGGGTTCTACCACGGCATTGGTGCGCTGGGAGAAGCCAAGTCGTGTCGGATGCTCCTCTTCCTTTTGCAGCAGTCCATCGGCTTTCAACTGCTGGATAACCATTTTGCGCGCCGCAAAGCGTTCGGTACCGACAAATACTTCCGCCGCCGCGCTGAGCGTACCATCATCATTGAGGGTATCAATGATCGGCAGCGAATGCTTCAAACCCAGGTTATAGTCATTGATATCGTGCGCGGGCGTCACTTTCAGGGCACCGGTCCCAAAAGCGGGATCTACATAGTCGTCGAAGATAATGGGCACTTTTCTGTTCACCAGCGGCACAAGGGCAAAAGCGCCGGCCAGGTCCTTATATCGCTCGTCGTTGGGGTTGACGCAGATGGCGGTATCGCCCATGATCGTCTCCGGCCGCTGAGTGGCAATGGTAATACGCCGGCCACCGGGGCGCCCGGCAGGATCGGCGATAGGATGACCGGCGGCGTCAACGATGGGGTAGTCGACATAATACAACTTGCCCATCTCATCCCGGTATTCTACTTCCTCGTCGCTGAGCGCCGTCTTTGCCTGGGGATCCCAGTTGATCATGCGGGCGCCGCGATAGATGAGCCCTTTTTCGTAGAGGTCGATAAAAACGGCAATAACAGCCGCGTAGTAATCGGTATCCATCGTAAAGGACACCCGGTCCCAATCCACGCTACAGCCCAATTTTCGAATCTGCGAATAGATGATGCCGCCATATTTTTCCTTCCATTCATAGGCATATTCCATAAATGCCGGCCGGGTCAGCTGGTTCTTATCGATACCTCTTTCTTTCAGCATGGCGACCACCCTGGCTTCCGTGGCGATGGAAGCATGATCGCTGCCCGGTACCCAGCAGGCGTTGTAACCGCTCATCCTTGCCTTACGAACCAGGATATCCTGTACCGTTTCGTTCAGGGTATGTCCCATATGCAGCACGCCGGTGACATTGGGCGGAGGGATGACCACGGTAAAGGCGGGGCGGCCATCCGGCTGGCTGTTAAAATAGCGTTTGTCCATCCAATGCCCGTACCATTTGTCTTCTATCGCGGAGGGAATATAGTTCTTGCTCAGTTCCATGGTTCTACCTTATTGAACGATTTTGTTAAAGGGTCACAAAGGTAATAAATCCCGGCCCCCAAGCGGATGGGGAGGGGCAAAAAAAATTCCCCATGGCAGGGGAATTGCTATAATACAGTTTTAATGTTTTTTGGGGAGTCAGTCGACCAGATTATGCAAACCAGTACAGCCAGGACAGAAACATGACCAGGCCGATAAAACCGATGGCTAGCAAAGCAGTTTTCGCTGTCTCTCCGAGGTGGATGGAGTGTAGAATCCTTTTCATAAAAGAAATTTTTAGGGTGAAACCAGTTGATTAAATTAATCGGGAATTCAAAGGGGATCGGAAATCAACAAAAGGCGGTTTCTCAGCGATCTGGTACGGAAAAAAGATAGGGACTAATTCCGGGATAAAAATAGTACAATTTTTCATATTATGAAAAACGTTTTCCTATTTAATAGGGAATTGGGACGGTCTTCGTTTTTAAGATGCTGATAATCAATTTTATATATATCTGCCTTCGTCTTAAAAAACTCCAGCTTATCGCTGGAGTTTATAAGTTTCGATCGTTGCGTTTGTTCATGACATCGTGAACAAATACGCAAACGATAGGATGGCGCAGAAATACAAAAATGCCGTAATAAAGGTCAGTACGGTGCTTTCTGTGGGTCCGAATGTGTGCATTTTTTCCATGGAGATTTGGATTTAGTTAAAACACTTGTTTCGGGCAATATTTTGCCCGAGTTTTCGGAGGGTGGGATTGAAGGGATAACCGATCTTTCTTTTACCTTTACAGACCCAGCTTCAGGCCCGGGGGTAAGGAAATGTACGCGATAGTCGATATAGAAACTACCGGTGGTTATGCCGCTAATAACGCTATAACAGAAGTTGCTATTGTGTTACACGATGGCAACCGGGAGGTTAAGCGCTATGAAACCCTTATTCACCCCGGTCAAACCATCCCCCGGCATATCCAGGCCCTCACCGGTATCACCGATGAAATGGTATCCGGCGCCCCGTATTTCGATGAATTAGCGCCTGTTATTTATGAATGGCTGAAAGATTCGGTTTTTGTCGCGCATAACGTCAATTTCGATTATTCCTTCCTGAAACATCAGCTAAAGGCCTGTGGCCTTGACCTGGATTGCAAGAAGCTTTGCACGGTCCGGCTGAGCCGGAAGGTATTTCCGGGCCTCCCAAGCTATAGTCTTGGGAATATCTGCCAACACCTGGGCATCTTCAATTCAAGCCGGCACCGGGCCGGTGGCGATGCGGATGCAACCGTCACCCTTTTTGAACAGATCGTAAAAGCCGGCGGGCTGGAATATATCCGGACAATGCTAAAAGGGAAGAATAAGGAACAATACCTTCCCCTCCACCTGCCGGCCGAGCAGTTGGAACGCCTGCCCCAGGTCCCGGGGGTCTATTATTTTCATGATCAGAAAGGAAAGGTCGTTTATGTCGGTAAGGCCAGGAATCTCCGGCACCGGGTCATCAGCCATTTCTCCAACAACAAGCCAGGCCGGCAAAAGCAGGAATTTATGCGCACGATCTGCTCCATCTCCTTTGAAGCGACGGGTACCGAACTGATGGCCTTTTTGCTGGAGTGTATCGAGATCAAGCGTCTCTGGCCGGTGTACAACCGCAGCCTGAAACGGTTTGAACCATCCTACGGGCTCTATGTCTATGAAGACAGAAACGGTTACTCCCGTCTGGTCCTGGAGAAAAAAAAACGGCAAATGACCCCGGTCTATACCTTTTCACACTTACAGGAAGGCCGTAATCTCCTGATGCGGCTTATCCGGGAAGCGCAGCTATGCCCAAAACTCTGCTTTATCCAGACCGGTGAAGGCCCCTGTGAGGGGTTGCGGCAGCATACCTGTCATGGGGCCTGCGAGCAGCAGGAAACGTCCGATTCTTATAACCAGCGGGTAGCCATGGCCATTGCCTCCTTACAGAAAAGCCTTCCCAGCTTTGCCTTGCTGGACGATGGCCGGCATGGGGAAGAAAAGAGCTGTATCCTGATCGAGCAGGGCCGGTTCTATGGAATGGGATATGTTCCGGCAGACAGCCCGATCGCCGATACCGACACGCTAAAAGATTATCTGACGCGTTACCCCGAGAATGATTATATGCGGGGACTGGTTTATCAGTATGCAGAAAGATGGCCCGGAAAAAAATCTTATCTTTCGGCCCTGATATGAAAAAACCATTAACGCTTTTTGTTCTTTTTTCCCTGCTGCTATTTTCCGCCTGTCGTTCTTCCAACGGTGATCGACGGGCGCCCGGCCAGGACACCCTTCTCGTCGACGCGGCAAACCCTCAACTACCGCCTCTCCGGCATAATCCGGAATTCAGGGCGCAGATTAAAAAAGAGCCCGCTGCGGAATACAACGAGAAGACCGGCAATATTGCCGGCGACTTTGCCGTCCGGCTTTATCAAACCCCAAAAACGATGTATTACCGGGTTGAGGTGGAATATGAAGGACTGCCGGGTTCCGACACCGTCAAATTGCCCGACCTTGGGAACGAGCCTCATCCCGTGCTGCAAAAAGGAAGTGATAAGTATTCCTGTATCATCGGGTTCCTGGACAATGACAAGCAATTTCGGGAGATCAAGCTGGTACACGCGAAAGGGGACCAGTTGAAGATCAGTACGCTCCGGCATTGGGTCGTGAGGGATCATTACCGGTTAGTAAGCCAATAAGCCGGATAAATTCCGCCCGCGGGATCATGCGGGCGCCCAGGCTCTCCAGGTGTTCGGTATAGACCTGGCAATCGATCAGCTCCACTCCTTCCAGCTGCAATTGCTGCACATAGCGGATAAAGGCGTATTTGCTGGCGTTGCTGACGGTGCTGAACATACTCTCTCCAAAAAACACCTTGCCCATCCGGATGCCATACAGACCGCCAACCAATTCCCCTTCCTGCCAGACCTCCGCGCTGTGAGCGTGTCCGGCCAGATGCAGGCGGGTATAGGCCTCGCGGACTTCGTCGGTGATCCAGGTACTCTCCTGTCCGCGCCGCGCAATGGTTTTGCATTTACTTATTACCTGCCGGAAATCCGAATTGACCCGGAAATCGAATGTATTTCGCCGGATCAGTTGTCGCATGCTTTTGCTTTCTTTCAGCTCGTTTGGAAAAAGGACAAATCGCGGATCGGGGCACCACCAAAGAATATGCCGCCCCTCATACCAGGGAAAGATGCCCTGCCGGTAGGCGAGTAATAGCCGTGCTGTCGACAAATCGCCGCCAACGGCCAGGAGACCATCGGGCTCGGCCCGTTCAACGGGGGGAAAGAGGAGTTCGGTATCTAAGATGAAAAGGGACATTGGGTTTGCGCCTTTGGGCTTTCTGGAATTTAGCCCGTCGGCGCAAACCCTCTAATGATGGGAGATCTTCGTCGGAGCTTCGTTCCTCGCTCCTCCTTGATCGCAACCTTCACTTTGTTCGGTTGTGGCCGACAGACCTTTGGTCTGTCTTGGTTATGATCCCGACAGGATTTCAATCGTTGCGCCAATACCCCGTTCGGTAATGGCATCGCATTGCGGCTTTAGTTCGTCATAAGAGCCCCGTTTTACCGCATATTTCCCTTTGGTGTGGATCAGCATGGCGCATTGTTCGGCCTGCTCCTGAGAATGCTTGCAAACCTCTATCAGGGTCTCTATGACCCATTCGAAGGTATTCACCTCGTCGTTCCAGACAATCAGGCTGAACGGGAAGTCATAAGCCTCTTCGGTCAGGATATCCGTCTCCACTTCTTCTGAAGAGGAAGTCCGGGGGCCATGTAGAAAATAGGGTTGGGTATACATACCCTGCAAAAATACATAATTCGGGTACCTGTACAAGTGCAGGCTGGTCAAACTTTGCCTATTTTTATCGCTGAATTGGCTTATTTATGACCCCGGAAAGAGAACTGCGAATAACAAGCGTATTGGACAAAAGGCAGGAGAATTTAATTGTCGTGCTGGAGAATGTTTTTGACCCGCACAATATTTCCGCCGTCATGCGGACCTGCGATGCCGTTGGTGTCCAGGATATATATGTGCTCAACACGCGTATCCCCCTGCATAAGAAATGGGGTGCGAAAAGCAGCAGCAGCGCCGCCCAATGGCTGACGGTCCATCAATATGCGGATGCGGAGCAATGTTTTGGGGACCTGCGGAAAAAAGTCGACCGGATCTTCAGCACCTGTCTTACCAGCGATTCCGTGTCCCTGTATGATATGACCCTCACCGGCCGTATCGCCCTGGTCTTTGGCAATGAACATTCCGGCGTCAGCGATGAGATCCGTTCTTTTTCCGACGGTAATTTTATTATTCCGCAGGTAGGGATCATCCGGTCGCTGAATATATCCGTAGCTTGCGCTGTCACGCTTTACGAGGCCTATCGTCAGAAGAGTGCGGCAGGGCAGTACGAGCAGCCCGGTCTGGCGCCCGACCGGTATCAGGAAGTACTTTCTGCGTGGAGCAGAGGGCAATTATAAATTATCAACTTATGCGTTTACTGTTATTTATTTTATTTGGCTGGCTGTCTGCCGTACAGGCCCAGCCTGCTATTCAAAAGATAAAGATCACCGACCTGGACTCCTATATCGCGGGCAGTGACCATCCGCTCATCGTCAATTTTTGGGCGACCTTTTGTGTTCCTTGCAACAAGGAGATCCCTTATTTCCAAAGCATGGTGGCCCGCTATAAGGATCAAGGGGTGGAATTGATACTAGTCAGCCTGGACCTGCCGGATTATTACCCGGCGAAGATTGATGCGTTTGCCCGGAAGCAAGGGTATACAGCGAAGATCCTTTGGCTAAACGAGACGGATGCCGACTATTTCTGCCCGAAAGTAGATCCGCACTGGACGGGCGGTATTCCCTCTTCTCTCTTCATCGATAACAGGACGCATTATCGCCGGTTCTTTGACCGGCAGCTGACCGAGCCGCAGGTAGAAGGGGAGATCAAAAAGATGATCGCTCTGCCGGCAAATTAGCCGCGCGAGATCGAACAGCCTACCGAGCGGGTCTCCTTTACCGTGATCTCCTTTCCGGCGACCATCTCGTCGATGGCATTCTGCAGATGATGGCGTTTTACCTGGCTGGGATCGCCGGGGCTGTCGTCGATGGCGCCATGATAGACCAATATTCCGTTCTTATCAAAAAGATAGCATTCCGGGGTCCGGCTGGCCCCGAAGGCGTCTGCCAGCACACTGTTATTATCCAGCGCATAATACCACTGATAACCCTGCGCTTTGGCATAGGATTGCATCTCAGCGAATGAATTGCCGCTATTCCGGTCACCTTCGTTCGCATTCAGCAGGACCACGCCGATCTCATGATTGCCGGCATAATTACAGACCTCTTTTGTACGGGATTGGTTGCGGATCACATACGGGCAGGTGTTACAGGTGAACATGACCAGCAGGCCGTTGGTCCGCCTTGCCTGTTGAAGACTGATCTCCTTACCGGAAACATCCTTTATCCGGAGATCGGACTTGGGGAGGGGCGATCCAAGGGGGAGACCCGACAGACCTATGACGGGCAACAGGAAGGCAGTAATGAACAGCTTATTCATAATCCAAGGTTTTTGTGTACAAAGTTTAGGAAAAAAACCCGGGAAAACCTCGAAAAACCTCAAGAGGTCTTCTTTCGTTCGCCGGCCATTACCTTCAGGTGATGGATACTTACATTTAGTTCGTAACCAATTAGTAATACGAGTGAATTAAAATAGACCAGGAGCATCAGGATCATAACGGTGCCGATGGAGCCATAAATCTTATTATAGTTCCCGAACCGGTTGACCCAGTACGAGAAAAAAAGAGTGGTCAAAATAGTCAGCAGGGTAGCCAGCAGGGTGCCCGGTGAAAAGAGCTTCCATCTTTTCTGGACGGCCGGGCCGTATTTATAAATACAGGCGATGGCGACATAGAACAGGGGGATGATGATCACCCAGCGGAGGGTCCGGAACATCCAGCGGGCATTGTGGTTGCTGATATGAAGGTCCTTCAGGATGGTACGCAGCAGTTCTGCCTGTGTCACCAGGATGATCACCGAGCCCATGACCATGAACAGTACGAGGGTAGTTAGCTTGATGGCCATCCAGCGGGTTTGCAGCGGGTTCCGCCGGGCGTTGTAGATAAGGGATTTATTAAAAGAGCGCATAATCCCCATCATCGCATTGGAGGAGTAAAAAAGGGCGAGGACAAAGCCGAAGGACAGCAGTCCCACCCGTGGTTTGGCCAGAAAATCTTCCAGAAACTGGCTCACGAGCAAATAGGTGTTATGATTGGGGGTGATATCCTGGGTCAGGAACAGCAGCTGGCGCATGATCTGCTGTGAGACGGGCATATAGGGGATCAGCGTGCAGATAAAGATGGTCGCCGCGGGGATGGCAATCAGGAAACTGAAGGCGATGGAACGGGCGCGGTCGATCAACCCTACCTTTCTCACCTGGCTGGTGAAAAAGGTAACAACTTCGAAGAGGGAGACGCCCTGAAAGCCCGGTAAGATCATTTTCCGGCTTTTCGTTTCCAGAAAGCGGAAAGGGGGACTGCTATAGATTTTGCGTTCGAGCTTGGTCATAAAATGTTTTACTTCTTCAGGCTATCGGCGGCCGCGCGGATGGCCAGCTGCCGGTCCAGCCATTCCTGATAGGCTTTTGCATTTTCGAGGTGTTGTTTATAGGTAGTTGCGAAATTGGAATAGCCGGAATTGCCGGGTTTGGCGACAAAATACAGGTAATCCGTCGTGGGAGCCTCCAGCACTGCCTCCAGGGTCTGGCTGGAAGGGGTGCAGATGGGACCGGGCGGTAATCCATCGTGCAGGTATGTATTATAGGGAGATTCCACTTTCAGGTCCTTATCATAGATGCGCTTCAGCTCAAAATCCCGCAGGGCAAACTTAACCGTAGGGTCTGCTCCCAGCCTGATCCCTTTTGCCATCCGGTTGAGATAGACACTGGCGATCTTTCCTTTATCGGACGCCGCGTTGGTTTCTTCCTCGACGATGGAGGCGAGAATGGTGGCTGTAGCAGGGGTAAGGCCTTTTGTTGCTGCCTTCTGTACCCGGGCAGGGGTCCACCAGGCCTTGTAATTGGCATACATCTTTTTAAAAACGGCGGATGCGGGAGTATTCCAGAAATAGGTATAGGTATCGGGGATAACGATGGTCATCAGCGTATTGGAATCGACACCGAATTGTCGCAGGGAGTCGTTATTATGGATAAAGGCGGCTATCCCGTCCGAGTCGCATTCGAATTTTTTACCGACTGCCCCGGCCAATCCTTCCATGGTCCGGAATTTTAAAATGACCAGGTGAACGGGGGTTTGCCGGCCGTTGTGCAGCATGCGCAGAATATGGAGCACGCTCATGTCTTTTTTGATCTCATACTTGCCGGCCTTTATGTTTTCGGGATAGTCCATTCTTCCCGCCACCCAATTAAAGACGGTGGGGCTTGCAAGCACCGTATCTTTTTTCATCCCGTCCAGGAGCTGTTCATAGGTCATGCCCGACCGGATATACAGGGAATAGCTATCGCCGCTGAATGCGGTCCCGGGGCCCAGGATCCGCCAGGCGATAAAAGCCGATGCCAGGAGGAATACGACGAGTACTACTAATAAGAATCTCTTCATAGGTAATTCGATTGTCGGACTAAAATAAATAAAAGCAGCCATCTCAGGAAACAAATTCTGCCGAGATGGCTGCTTAACGATAAATACGTTATTTGATTGTCAGGGCTTGGGCGAGGCGGGCAGGCTCGGAGCGGCGGGTTGCTGCTGCTGAGGAACGCTGCCGGCGTTCACTTTATCCGGAACACGGGTATTGTTCGAGATCGACTTCGGTACAAAAACGGTAGAGAAAAGACACAAAAGCGTCACTACGATGGCGAGGACCCAGGTACCCTTTTCCAATACATCGGTCGTTTGCTTAACGCCCATCAACTGGTTGCTGAAGCCCCCCACATTACCTGCCAGACCGCCACCTTTTGGGTTTTGGACCAGGATGATCATCCCAAGGATCGCACACGCAAGAACTATCAGGATCACAAAAAAAATCATATCACAAAATATTTAATTGTTCAATTTTGGTTGCAAAATACGCGCTTTTATCGGGATTGAGCAAACTTAATTTCTCATAGACGATACGGGCTCTATCCGTCATCCCCTGCTTGGCCAGGACTTCGGCCATGGTCTCCGTGACCACTTCTTTTCCTTCAATCGAATGGGCCGCAAAATTTTGTATCGTTTGTTCGGCAGCCCGGTCGGGGATGATCTCCCTTTCCTTTTGCGGCAGCCTGCGCATAACTTTCAGCCAGTCGGTAAAGCTCTTTAATTGCCGGCCCAGGGGATCGGTTGGGTTTTCGTCAATCGTCAGCCGGATACCCTGCGAGGCAAAATAATCGATGGTATGGAACGGTTCGAAGATAGGGGGGAGTGTTGACGCGTGAGCGGCTTCCGCGGCAGGGGGCGCGGTGGGAGGCGCCGGCGTCGGCTCGTCATGCTGCTGCACCGGGGGGGTATCGGTTGTTGCTGTCCCGTTGTGGCTGTCGGGATGGGCTTCTGCGAGGATGTAAGGCGGCTCCTCGTCGCGGATGGGCTCTTCCTCGCGGATGGGTTCCTCGTTGCGGGTGGGTTCCCCGGCGGGCTTAGCGGGGGCATCGTGGAGCGGCGCGGGTTGAGATTGGTCCGGGTGGCCGGGGCGCTCGCTGTCGCTGCCGCTAAAAAAGTCTTCGTTCATCCTGATCAGGGATTCGCGCAGTTCTCTTGCCCGCTCGAGGCTGTCCAATAACAGTTCCGCCGCTGTTTCAGCGGGTAGGGGGTGATCGGGCTCTGTCGCTGTTTCGACAGGTATGGGGGTGTCCGATAATGCCGCAGTTTCGACGGGTATGGGGAGATCCGGTTCTGTTGCTGTTTCGCCGGGTATGGGTAGATCCGGCTCTGTCGCAGTTTCGGCGGGTATGGGTAGATCCGGTTCTGTCATTGTTTCGGCGGGTATCCCGCGGTCCGTTTTTACAGGGGTTGCTGCTTCGCCGCTGGTTGCGGGCGAATTTTCCAGCAGCCACTGCAGCCAGAACGGATTGGAAAAGTACAAGCCGGTCTTTTGTGTCGTTATCAAAAAATGGTCGGCATTTTCTGCTTTTAGCTTTTGGGATAACAGATAGTGCCCAAAGCCAAAACAGGGGTATTCTTCCACAAATGCCTCCAGCCGTTCGCGGGAAAGGCTGTCGAGGGCGGAAACCTGGAAAAGATGCTGGATGGCAGGCTGCATGGATTGATTCATTTTAATCCTTCTACCAGTTGGAAAATAGCTTGTTAAAGATTTCGTCTGTCAGGTTGCTGGTGATAGACGGCAAAAGCTGCTGCTCGGCATCGGTAATAGATGTGGCAGCGGCGAAATCGAAGTTTCGCGTTACATCCGCTTCAAAATTAGCCGGTGGCACCTTTTTCCCTGAAGGGTCTAAGTTATTCTTAAAAACAATATGTACGGTTATGGCCAGCCGGTTACTGGAGGCCTGCTGGTTGGAAATACCGGAGGTACTGTAGCTGTAATCGGAAATCCAGGCCGTAACATCGTAGTCGGCATCGGTACCGGGGATCTGGGCCAGCCGGGAAGCCTGGTTATTGATCTTTTGCCGCAGGGCGTCGTTCAGCGCGGGTGCGAGTGCGGGGTTGACCAGGCGGGCGCGGTTTTCGATATAGGCCAGGTGGATGTTCTTTACCTCGGGCGGGATAGAGGTATCCTTAAAGGAGTAGATCTTACAGGAAGCCAGTCCGAGTAAGAACGTAAAAAATACTATACAGGCTATCTTATTCATTGATGTCATATTCCTTTAGTTTGCGATAGAGGGTCCTTTCACTGATGCCGAGATCGGAAGCGGCATCCTTGCGTTTGCCCTTATGCTTTTTGAGCGCTTTTACGATCAGCTCTTTTTCCTTGTCCATTATATTCAGCGATTCTTCTATCTCCTCATGATGATGAATATCTTCGTGACCGTTTGTGTTGTGAATCACCACCGGTTGTCCGGACGCGATAGCCGGGGCGGGGAACATCTCTGCCGGTTTCAGCGATGCCAGATCGTTGAGAAAGGCCGAATGCTGTGCCGAGGCCAGGGCCGGGTTCTGTACGATCTCCAGGAACATCTTTTTCAGCTCCGTTACATCTTTCTTCATGTCGAAGAACAGGGTATAGAGGATCTCCCGCTCGTTGCTGAATTCGTGACTGCCGTTGGAGCCTACTCCATTGGAAGGGACTACCATGGGCAGCCGGTTGACCATCGTCTCGGGGATAAAACGCCTGAGCGCTTCGGCTGTGACGTGCTTGTCTTCCGAGAGAACGGAGATCTGCTCTGCAATATTTTTCAATTCCCTGACATTACCGGGCCAGGGGTAATTAATTAACCAATTTTTGGCATCTTCGTCCAGCTGTACGGGGGCCGTTTTGTACCGTTCGGCAAAATCCACGGCAAATTTGCGGAATAGCAGCGGGATATCTTCTTTTCTGTCCCGCAGCGAAGGAACCCGGATCGGAACGGTACTGAGCCGGTAGTAAAGATCTTCCCTGAACCTGCCTTTATCCGTCAACTCCAGCAAATCCTTGTTGGATGCAGCGATCACCCGGACATCAGTCTTCTGCACTTTTGAGGAACCGACGCGGATAAACTCTCCGGCTTCCAGCACCCGAAGCAGCCGGGCTTGCGTACCCAGCGGCAGTTCCCCGATCTCATCGAGGAAGATGGTGCCGCCGTTAACCGTTTCGAAATACCCTTTCCGGGAATCTACCGCTCCGGTGAAAGACCCCTTCTCGTGGCCAAACAATTCCGAATCGATCGTTCCCTCGGGTATCGCCCCGCAGTTCACCGCAATAAAAGGATTATGTTTACGCGCCGACAAGGAATGAATGATCATCGAGAACGCTTCCTTGCCCACACCGCTTTCCCCGGAGATCAGCACCGTCAGGTCGGTTGCGGCCACCTGCACCGCCACCTGTAACGCAAAGTTCAGCGCCGGCGAATTGCCGATAATGCCAAACCGGTTTTTGATTGATTGAATTTCCATAAACTCCTCGTCCCCCCCGGCCGTCGGCCGATATTTTAAATGAATTAATTGATTATTTTCCCGATCAGGGTCGCTCCCGTACAATCCTCTACGACCACCCGCACATAATCCCCCTTTTGGTAAGCAAAGCCTGCCTTTGGAAAGACCACCACCTTATTCTGGCTGTTCCGGCCCCGCCAATCCGCCGCGCTCTTTTTTGAGTCTCCTTCGATCAGGACCTCCACTATCTTCCCGACATCCTGCCGGTTTTTTCCGAGTGACAGCTTGTTTTGCAGCCGGACGATCTCGTCCAGCCGTCTTTTCTTTACCTCCTCCGGGATATCGTCCTTGTACCGGCGTGCGGCAAGCGTGCCTGGTCTTTCGCTGTAAAAGAACATATAGCTCATGTCGTAGCGGGCATATTCCATCAGGCTCAAGGTATCCCGGTGATCTTCTTCCGTCTCGGTACAAAACCCGGCGATGAAATCAGAACTCAGCCCGCAATCCGGGAGAATGGACAGGATACGATCGATCTTAGCCAGGTACCATTCCCGGGTATAGGTCCTGTTCATCAGCTGCAGGATCCGGGTGCTGCCGCTTTGTACGGGCAAATGAATAGACCGGCAGATATTTTCATGCCGGGCCATCGTGTATAGCACCTCGTCGGTGATGTCTTTCGGATGGGAAGTGGAAAACCTTATCCGGAGCAAGGGATCGATCAAAGCTACCTGTTCCAGCAGCGCGGCAAAGGTGACGACCGTATCGGAGGCCAGATCCATCCAATAATAACTGTCCACATTCTGTCCCAGCAGGGTTACTTCCCGATATCCCCTGTTAAAGAGGTCCCGGCATTCCCGGACGATGGACGCCGCATCACGGCTGCGTTCCCGACCCCGGGTAAAAGGGACGACGCAGAAGGAACACATATTGTTGCAGCCGCGCATAATGCTGACAAAGGCTGTAACGCCATTGCTATCCAATCTTACCGGGGAGATATCCGCATAGGTCTCTTCCCTGCTCAGCAGTACATTGACGGCTTTTTGCCCTGTTTCCGCCTCTCCGATCAGGCCCGGAAGGGTACGGTAGGCGTCGGGACCAACCACCATATCGACCAGCCGTTCTTCTTCCAGGAATTTTTCCTTCAGCCGTTCGGCCATGCAGCCCAATACCCCGATCAGCATACCCGGCCGGTGATGCTTCACCTGACGAAAAAGGTGCAGCCGGCTGCGGACCGTCTGTTCCGCCTTTTCGCGGATCGAACAGGTATTCAGCAGCACCAGGTCCGCCTCTTCGTAATTACGGGTAGCGCCGTACCCATTATCGTTCAGGATGGACGCCACGATCTCGCTGTCCGAAAAGTTCATCGCGCAACCATAGCTTTCGATATAGAATTTCTTCCGGTAATCCCGGCCATCCGTAGTCAAAGGGATATACGCTTCTCCCTGCCGCTCTTCATCATGTGACTTTATCCCCAACGATTCAAGCATTTTTGATTCTTCGTTTAAGATGCAAAGATAAGCAGAAAAGGAATTGGATGTGACAAGTTGGCAGCGGGGGAAAGGTTGAGATCGTAATGAATGAAATAAAAAACCGCCCGGAGGAGCGGTTTTTGACGAAAATGAGCGGAAGACGAGGTTCGAACCCGCGACCTACAGCTTGGGAAGCTGTCGCTCTACCAACTGAGCTACTTCCGCAAATCGTGCGTAGATACGCTGGCTGAAAATTAGCGCATCTACCGCAAAGCGATGGAGGGCAAATGTAAGGGCTTGCCGCCTTTTGATAAAAATAATTTTCCTATTTCCCGGTTACCTGCAAATAACGATCAGCTAACCAACTATCTTTCATTGGAATAAGCCATTTTGTCTCCAATTCGACTTTAGTCTGAGCCGTATTATTGAAATAGAGGCTTTCCTCGTTGATGAGCCCATTTCCGAGCGCATCCGGAAGTTGCGCCATTGGCACCAGGTTCACTTCCCCGTCAATAAGAAAGGCCAGGTTCAACCGGTCGAAGAGGCGGGTGGAAGTGAGCTGTTCGACCTGTTTGATCAGGTGTACGGAGCTGTCGGTGCTGCAGCCGCTGACGCCCGAAGCCGTCTCATCGGCCATTAGAACGATGAACTGGTTATAGAAGAGGTTAGCCCAGCCTTTTACCGGGGTGCCATGCGATTTCCAGTCCAGGACGAAGCTTTTCAGCAGCTGTTCGATCTGCCGGGCTTCCGGCGGGGTAAAACGCCGGTGGGATTGGTAGACCCAGACCCTGGAGTTGCCGGCGAAGTCTGCCGGAAGTAATTCGGTATGTGAAGAGTTCATGCTATGATTGATTGGTGAGCCGCGAGCCACAAAGTTAAGCAATAGAAGCCGCAATCAATTCAGCTATGTCCAGGACGTTTACTGAATCTTCCTTTTCTTCATGCTTGACCCCATCGGTCAGCATCGTATTGCAGAAAGGGCAGGCGGCTGCGATAATGCCCGCCCCGGTGCCAAGGGCCTCTTCGCTGCGCTCGAAGTTGACCCGGGTAGTCCCTTTTTCCTCTTCTTTAAACATCTGGGCCCCGCCGGCGCCGCAGCATAAGCCCTTACTGCGGCATCTTTTCATTTCCACCAGCTCGGCATCCAGCGCTGCCAGCACCTTACGCGGCGCCTCGTAAATATCATTAGCCCGCCCCAGGTAGCAACTGTCGTGGTAGGTTATGCGTTTGCCTTTGTAGGGGCCGCCTTCTTTCAGCCGGATCTTTCCTTCGTCGATCAGCTGCTGCAGCAGGACGGTATGATGGATGACTTCGTATTGCCCGCCCAGCTCGGGATATTCATTCCGGAGGATATTGAAGCAATGGGGGCAGGCAGTTACTATTTTTTTTATACCATAATTGTTTAATACCCGGATATTCTGATAAGCCATCATTTGAAAAAGGAATTCGTTACCGGCCCGGCGGACCGGATCTCCGGTGCAGGTTTCTTCTTTGCCCAGGATAGCATAGCGGATACCTATTTTCCCGAGTATAGAGGCAAAGGCCCTGGTAATTTTCTGCGCACGCTGGTCATAGCTGCCTGCGCACCCCACCCAAAACAGGATATCCGGGCTTTCACCTTTTGCTGCGAGCTCGGCCATGGTAGGTACTTGCATAAGTATGATTTTTGGGATATTATTTCGTAAATCTAAAGGAAAGCTGTCAAATGCCGGGTTTCGAATTTGAAGTAGTAACTTTAAGCGCTAAAATGAGTTTTTTATATGGCTACCGCTGACAGCATGTTATTGATCCGCAATTATGACCTCTGGTGTCAGCTATCCGATGAGGAATACAAGGACCTGAGAGTAGAACACCATGTTATCGATGTGCCCAAGGGAGAATATATTTATTTTGAAGCGTACAATCACAACAAGATCTATTTTGTAAAAGAGGGGACGATCAAGATCGGGTACATCGATCAGGAGGGGAATGAAAAGGTCAAGGAGATCATCCAGCGGGGGGAGTTGTTTGGTCAGTTCAGCCTGGAAAAAAGCAATCTTAACGGAGAATTCGCCCAGGCTTACCGGAACGATGTGAGTCTCTGCGCCTTTACGATCGATGATTTCGAACGTTTGCTGAAAAACAGACCGGATCTGGCCCTCCGGTACAGCAAGCAGGTCGGCGCCAAGCTAAGGAATATCGAGAACCGGCTGATCAATCTTCTCAACAAGGATGTAAAAACCCGGCTGATCCATTTCCTCTGGCAGCTGGTCGAACAAAACCTGGGGGAAAATACCGCCGAGGGCTTTTGTATGCCCAATTATCTTACGCATGAGGATATCGCCAGTCTTATCGGCAGCAGCAGGCAGACTGTCACGACCATGATCAACGAGCTGGAGACCGATGGAATATTGTCGTATAACCGGCAGGAGATCTGCTTTATGAACGTTAAAAAACTACAGAAACTGGTTTCAGAAAATTAGAATGGTTATGAATCACCTATTAGGATTTCTCCTGGCACAACTGGCGATAGCGCCTTCCTTTGCCCAATCCTCCGGACATCAGTACCTGCCGGCCGATCAGGGTTCTTCCATCGGGTTCAGGATCAAAAATCTTGGATTCAATACGGAGGGAACCTTCAGCGGGTTGCAGGGGACGATCGTCTTCGACCCGCAGAATGCGGCAACCGATAGCTTTGACGTAAGCGTGGATGCGGCTTCTGTCAATACAGACAATAAAATCCGGGACGAGCATCTGAAAAAAGATACCTATTTCGATATCGGCAAATATCCCCGGATCCGGTTTGTCTCCACTGCCGTCACACCCGTAGATAAAAACGGGCATTATAAGATCACAGGCAAATTAACCATCAAGGGTACGACAAAAGAGATCTCTTTTCCCTTCCTTGCCACGCCATTGGGGGGCGATTATATTTTCAAGGGTAGCTTTACCATCAACCGGCGGGATTTTGGCGTAGGGGCTGGCAGTACGCTATCCAACGAGCTTACTGTGTCGCTGGCGGTTCTGGCAAAAAAGCAATAAGTTTTTATGCGTGGCCGGGTGCGGGGTGCTCAGCTTTCCGCGGCCCACTTGTCCCGGTCGTCCGGACTGAATTTCCAGGGAGCAAAATTATTTTCGACATTCCCGAAGAGGTTATTCCATTCCTGCGGGGCGTTGCTGTCTTCCATGATCAGCGCCCGGCGCATTTCGATAATGATCTCCAGCGGGCTGATGCTGACGGGGCATTCTTCCACGCAGGCGTTGCAGGTAGTGCAGGCGCGCAGTTCTTCGGCGGTGATATAGTTGAGCAGGGTCTTTCCATCATCGACGAATTTCCCGTTGGCATCGATGTTTCTGCCCACCTCTTCCATTCGGTCCCTGGTATCCATCATTATTTTGCGGGGGGACAGGAGCTTACCGGTGAGGTTGGCCGGGCAGGCGGCGGAGCAGCGTCCGCATTCGGTACAGGCATAGGCGTCGAGGAGATTGTGCCAGTTCAGGTCAAAGATATCTTTGGCGCCGAAGCGGGGGATGGGTGATGGGGCGCTGCCATCGGTGGGGGCCCCCGCCGATGGCGGCAAAGACGTTGTGGTTGGGGCGGTTTCCGGTTCCATGGCATAGAGCACTTCCTGGCGGACGGTGGGCATATTCCTCAATTTCCCTTCCGGGGTCAGCCGGGCATAGTAAGCGTTGGGGAAGGCCAGCAGGATATGCAGATGCTTGGAATAAGGCAGGTAATTGAGGAAGGCCAGGATGCCCAGGATATGGAGCCACCAGCAGGTTCTTTCCAGGACGACCAGGGCGCCGCTGCTCCAGCCGTTCAGCAGCGGGTGCAGCCACCGGGAAAAGGCAAAGTCTCCGGTGAGGTGGCCGGCATAATGGCCATACCCCCTGGCCTGAAGCAGGGTATCGGCGGCATTCATGGTCAGAAAAAGCGACATGAGCACGATCTCCGTCAGCAGGATATAGTTGGCGTCGCTACGGGGCCAGCCATCCAGGTCATGGCTGATAAACCGGCATAATTTCAGGAGGTTCCGGCGGCAGAGGAAAATGATGCAGGCTGCCAGTACCCCAAGGGCCAGCGCTTCGAAGCCATTGATAAGGTATAGATACAGGGAGCCGGTCAACCCATAGAATAGCCGGTGCGTTCCCAGCACCCCGTCCATAACGATCTCAAGGACTTCGAGATTGATGATGATAAAACCGGCATAGATGACGAAATGCATAACTGCTACCAGGGGGTTGCGGAACATTTTTTTCTGGCCGAATGCCAGCAGCAGGACATTTTTCCAGCGACGGCCCGAATCCGCGCCCCGGACGAGCGACCCGTCGTCACCGCCAAGAAGGATGTTCCGGCGGATCTGCCTGATCTTTTTGACGAACAGTCCCGTAGCCGTCGCGGCGGCCAGGATGAACAGGATCTGCTGGAGAAGGGCCATAGAAAATTTATTGTGAGGATGAAGATAAGTGTTTTGCGCATATTGCTTTAATTTGTGACCGGAATGAAGAACTACATTTTAACGCAGGCGGTGGCAGAAAAAAAGCTGCGACGTATGGCATATGAGATCCTCGAGAACAATTCCGGGGAACAGCAACTGATTCTCGCCGGTATCCGGGAGAGCGGCAGTGTTATCGCCCGCAATATCCAGCGGCACTTGCAGGAGATCACCGGCGGCCGCCTTTCCATCCTTCTGATCACCATTACCCTCGACAAAAAAAAGCCGGGACCCGTAGCCCTCAGCAGCACGCCGGATTTTGACGATCGGGTGATCGTCGTCATCGACGATGTGGCCAATAGCGGGAAAACGTTGCTTTATGCCATGAAACCTTTCCTGGACTACCATCCCCGGAAGATCGAATCCCTTGTGCTGGTGGAAAGGAGTCATAAGGCCTTCCCCGTGCAGCCGGATTATACCGGGCTGTCGCTTTCCACTACCTTGCAGGAGCATATTTATGTCGAGGTGGATGGGGATCTGGTAAAAGGGGCCTGGTTGGAATAGGGGTGGAAAAAATGTCTATTAAATCTGTCAAAAAAAGCACGCTTTTGGCTGGTTTTCAGCGCTAAATAGGGTAAATTTGCCATCCTCTCAGAACGAGAGGATTCATTGATAATATGGAAGATAACAGAACGCCACTGGAGACTCAGGACAACAATCGTATCGTCCCGGTAAATATTGAAGAGCAGATGAAGACTGCCTACATCGATTATTCGATGTCGGTTATCGTTGGTAGAGCCTTGCCCGACGTCAGAGACGGTTTGAAGCCCGTTCATCGCCGTATCCTGCATGGGATGAACGAACTGGGCAATAACAGCAACAAGCCTTATAAAAAAGCCGCCCGTATCGTAGGGGAGGTAATGGGGAAATATCACCCCCACGGGGATGCCTCCATCTTTGATGCCATGGTCCGGATGGCACAGGAATGGAGCATGCGGTACCTGCTCGTCGACGGGCAGGGGAATTTTGGCAACCAGGACGGTGACGGCCCGGCGGCCATGCGGTATATTGAAGCCCGTCTTCATCGTCAGGCTGAATACATGCTGCAGGATATCGATAAGGATACGGTGGACTTCCAATTGAATTTTGACGATTCCCTGCAGGAGCCGACGGTGCTTCCCACGCGTATTCCCCAGCTGCTGATCAATGGCTCGAGCGGTATCGCCGTCGGCATGGCCACCAATATGATGCCCCACAATTTGTCGGAAGTGATCGACGGCTGTGTGGCGTATATCAACAAACGGGATATCACGGTCGAAGAGCTGATGCAATATATTAAAGCCCCTGATTTTCCTACCGGCGGCATTATTTACGGCATGGAAGGGGTCAAGGCCGCCATGCATTTCGGCAGGGGCCGGGTGGTCCTTCGGGGCAAGCTGCAGGTAGACACCAAGGCGAGCGGCCGGGAAACGATCGTTATCACCGAAGTGCCTTACCAGGTCAACCGGGATGCGCTTTGCGACAGGATCGGGCAGCTGGTGAATGAAAAGATCATCGAAGGGATTGCGCATATCAATAACGAATCCAATAAGCGGGAGGGCACCCGTATTGTCATCGACCTGAAAAGGGATGCGGTCGCCAATGTCGTTATCAACCAGCTGTATAAGCATACGGAACTGCAGACTTCCTATGGCATCAACAATGTAGCCATCGTCAAGGGTCGGCCGCGAACGCTCAATCTCCGCGAGATGATCGGAGAGTTCGTGGAATTTCGCCATGAAGTGGTCATCCGCCGTACCCAGTTCGAATTGAAAGAGGCTCAAAAGAAGGCGCATATTTTACAAGGCTACCTGATCGCCCTTGACCACCTGGATGAAGTGATTGCGCTGATCCGCGCCAGCTCCACGCCCGAAATCGCCAGGGAAAGCCTGATCAACGCCGGCTGGGGGCTTGACGAGGTACAGGCAAAAGCGATCCTCGAATTGCGGCTCCAGCGCCTCACCGGCATGGAGCGGGAAAAGATCCGCGAAGAATATGACGAATTGATGAAGCTGATCACTTTCCTGAAAGAGCTTTTGGCCGACGAAGGCAAGCGCTTTGATGTTATCCGTAAGGAATTGCAGGAGGTAAAGGATAAATTTGGGGATGAGCGCAAGACCGAGATCACCTATCTTGACAACGAGGTCAGCATCAAGGACCTTATCCGCGAAGAAGATGTCGTGATCACCATCTCCCACCTGGGCTATATCAAGCGGACCTCCGCGACCGAATTCCGTCAGCAGCGGCGCGGTGGTCGGGGCGCCATTGGCGGCCGTACCCGGGAAGAAGATTATATCGAACATCTGTTCGTAGCCTCAACTCACCATACCATGCTGTTCTTTACCGAAAAGGGACGGTGCTACTGGCTGAATGTCTATGAAATCCCCGATGGCGAAAAGAACAGTAAGGGACGGGCGATCCAGAACCTCATCAATATTCCGCAGGATGACAAGGTCCGGGCGATCCTGGACGTACAGGATCTGAAAAACGAAGAATTTGTCCGCGATCACGCTATCGTGCTGTGCACGAAACAGGGCATTATCAAAAAGACTTCTCTCGAGGACTTCAGTCGTCCCCGGCAGACGGGTGTCAATGCCATTACGATTGTCGAAGGAGACCAACTGCTGGAAGCAAGGCTGACCGATGGCAAATCGGAGATCCTCATGGCCATTAAAAGCGGCAGGGCCATCCGCTTCGAAGAGGAAAAGGTGCGGCCCACTGGCAGGGGCGCCATCGGGGTGGCTGGCATTGAAGTTGATGATGCAACGGACGAGGTGATTGGCATGATCTGTGTCAATAGGGAAGACAAGTCCCGTACCGTGCTTGTAGTCAGCGAGAAAGGATATGGCAAACGAACCGCCATCGACGAATACCGGATCACCAATCGTGGCGGAAAAGGCGTAAAAACTATCAGTGTAACGGAGAAAACCGGTAAATTGGTGGGTATTTTAGACGTTACCGAATCGGAGGACCTTATGATCACCTGTAAAAGCGGTGTGACAATAAGAATGCCTGTGGCCGGCATCAGCGAGCAGGGCCGGGCTACTCAGGGCGTTAAGCTGATCCGGCTGGATGAAAACGATGGGATCGCCGCTATTACCAAATTAGACAAGCTGGAAGAAGAAAGCAACGGCGCTGTTTTGCCAGATCCCGGGACTGAAAACGGGGAGATGCCGGGAGAAGCTATCAGTTGAAAAATTGTACATTAAATAAATATTCAAAAAAATGAGAAGACTCGTCCTAACTGGATTCCTTGCCTTTGTCGGTATGGGCCTGTTCGCGCAAAACATCGATAAGGCGAAAGACCTCCTAAAAGCAGGTAAATTGCCCGATGCCAAGACAGAAATAGATAAGGTATTGGCCATCGATAAAAATCAGAAAAGTGGGGATGCGTGGTATACCAAGCTAAAGATATACAATGCCATTGCGGCGGGTCCGTTGACCGCGCAATACCCCAATGTGCGTGATACGGCATTTATGGCGCTGATAAAATATACGGAAGTAGATGACAAGAAGCTCGTCCTTCTCCAGTTGGACGGCTACAAACCCATCAATGAAATTTATCAGGGTTATTTCCAGATCGGCGCGAATGACTACAATACCGGTAAATATGATTCCGCGTTGAATAATTTCAAAGGAGCCCTGGCAGCCAGTGCCTTTATGAATTCCAAGGGTTGGACTACCCTCAAGATCGATACGACTTCCACGTTGTATGCGGGCATCTCCGCGGAAAAAGCCGGCAAAAAGGACACCGCTGCCACGTATTATGCCAAAATAGCGGATGCCAGGATCTCCATGATCAACAATTCGAATATGATCGACATCTATAAATGGCTGGTCGATTATTATAACACGCGGAAGGATGACGCCAATACGAAGAAATACCTGGCTCTCGCTACGCAGCTCTATCCTACTGACCTTTTCTGGTCGAGCACGGAACTGGATATAGCCCGCGCAAAAGGCAACAAGGATTCCCTGTTCGTCCTATACGATACGATCGTCAGCCATTTCCCCAAGAACTACCTGTTCTTTTTCAACTTCGGGCTGGAGCTATACCAGTATGCTTCCGATACCAGCACGGGCCATCCGCCGGCCAATGCCGACGCATTGACTGCCAAGGCGCAGGTCAACCTGAAAACATGCCTGGAGCTGCAGCCGGATTATCCACAGGCCGCCCTTGTATTGGGACAGATTTCCTACAATGCCGGTGTGGATTTGCAGGGGCAGATAAAAAAGGTAGTAGGCAAGACACCCGATGATGGCAAGAAGCGAGGCGAGTTACGGGCTGCGGCCGGCAAGAAATTCGATGAAGCCATCCCTTATTTTGAAAAAGTAGACCAGGACCTGGGCAGCAAGGGTAAATTGAAGCAGGAGGAAAAGAGCGCGTTGAAAGATGCCTATGACCTGCTGATCACGATCTACGAAACAAAGGGCCCAAGCGCAAAGGACAAAGCCGACGCCTATACCAACAAGTTCAACAACGTGGACAAAGACCACTAGATCATTTGCTATAGCTGTTAAAAACCCCGGTGAAGACCGGGGTTTTTAGTTTATTCCACTACGATATCTTTGCTTTCCAGATACTGGTAAATGGCCGACTGCACTTCCCCGGTAGTAATGGGTACCTTATTAAAGTCTTTACACCAGAAAAACACTTTAAGCAAAAGCTGTTTCGAGCTGATATTGCTGATCAGGACCTCAGGGTCGCGCCGGTCCAGCACATTTTCATTGGCTTTTATGACATCCCGGATGTCATCCGGCCGGAGGTCTTTGCTATTCGCCGGCCGCCCGAGGGTGAACTGGAGGTTCACCCTTGCATAGTTGTTGCTCAATGTCCAGTTGACGATATTATGCGACAGGACGTCCCCATTGGGAATGATCACTTCTGCCCCTTCTTCTGTCAGCAGCCGGCTGGACCGGATGCCAATTTCCCTGACCTTTCCTCTTTTATCCCCGATCTCGACCGTGTCCCCAATCCGGAGCGGCCGGTCAAAGATCAGGATCACGCCGGAGATAAAGTTGTTGACAATGCTTTGTAAGCCAAGGCCGATACCGACGCTAAGGGCGCCCAGGATGACCGTAAGCCGGTCGATGGACAGGCCGGAGGCTGCAACCGCGAGCAGAAAGCCCAGCGTCAGCAGGATCAGCCGCATGATCAGCAGCCTGGATCGCTGACCCTTGTCATCCATAGCGGCGTCGTCTCCTGTGTCCCCAAAAAAGTAGGTAATGGATCGTTGCAGGAAATTTGCCACCCAGATGATGCCGGCGAAGAGGGCTAAACCGCCCAGTGTAAAGGAGAAGCTTCCCACCTGACGGACCGTACCAAAGATGTCCGATAGCTGGTCGCCGATGGCATCGAAAAGATTGAGATTGGTGGTAAAAACGATTAGCCACAGGATAACAGCCAGGATGGTCGTACCCCGGTAAACAGAGTGGGCGATACCGGCAAATTCGAAATGTATCGGGTATCTTTTCCGGACACGGCTGCTCTGGATCTGTAGCAGGAAAGATTCGACTACCAGGTGTACGAACACGGTCAGGCTAACGGTCTGAGCCAGCGCATAAACGGCCGTATCGCCAAAGACCTGCGATAAGGTGACACGACCGGCCAGGTTACCCGCGATGGCCAGGAAGTTAAAAAAGACATATAGTCCCACTCCTGCCAGGATAAACCTGGCCCGGGCGCCGGTAAATTTCTTCTCCGGACCGACCCACCGTTTGCGGAATATAAAGGCGATCACTCCGAGCGTGACGGACAAAGAATCCTGGATAAGATTGGTCCATCGTTCCAGGTGGATGGGCAGTCCCAGGATACGCGTCAGCGGCAGCACAAGGAAAAGGAGGAGGAACAGGCACCACCCGCGAAACAGGTCCGTGGGCAGGAGGCGATAAAAGATAAAAGTCAATACCACCATTAAAAGGAACTGGGTCGACTCGATATAAATGGCTGGCGCGTGAATATCAAACAAGGGTGCGAGGCTCAGCACAAAAACAAATGTCGCGGCAAAAGGCCAGGGCCGGAGAAAAGAAAAATGAAATTCATCCAATACGCCTACCGCGTTAAGCCGTCGCAGCGACCGGTAGTTTAGAAAAATCCAGTAAAAGAAGACAAGGCCTGTCAGCAGTATCCAGAGCCGTTTGTTTTGGGTATTGGAAAAATAGTACCGGACCAGCTTTTGTTCCGAATCGATAGACATTTTGAACCCGCTGTTTACCGGGTTCGGCGCGGCCCCCGCGCCGGACTCCCACAAATAGGGCCGTTCCTTGCCAAAAGCCCTGTTGCCCACCGCCTTGAGCTCCTTATCTACTTTGGTCCCCAGTTCCTCGATGCCGATGGTGTTTTCGGAAGAGATGGCTTTCAGGTCATTGATGAAGGTTGAATTTGTTTTTATAAGACTGTCGGCCTGCCGCCATTTATCCCTCAGTTGTTCGAGCTGGCTGCCAAAAGAGGCTTTCAGGGCTGTATCGCGGAAAATATGCAGCATCAGCGTATCTTTTCTCAACCCGGCGATCTGCTTTTTTACGGTATCGATCTTATTGCCGTAAGCCTCCAGCTTTTTGGAATAATCCATCTCATTTTTGCGCAGTTCATCCAGCAAGACATTGAACATTTGCAGATTGCGGATATTGAATGTCTTTTCACTTTGCGACAGGCGGTTCTTCAGCAGGGACAGGGCAGAATCTTCATGCACCAGCTGTGTCTGCATATCATCCAACTGGGTGAGCGATCCCAGGGTGACCGGCACCTGGTCCAGCAACAGAAAGACCTTCTCTACCGATTCCAGGTAATCGCCTTGGGTAGCGGCGGCATTCTCCATAAAAAGGGTGGAATCGAATTTCCGGTGTTCGTATTTTCTTCTTTCCGGTGCCTGTCTGCCTTTTCCCTGCTTTTCCGGCCTCCGCACGGAATCCGGTACCCGCAAAGAATCCTGCGCCTGCAATGACCCGGCGAGACAAGTCGATAAAAGGAATGTCCAGCCAAAACTCCGCATAAACCTGTCTTTTTTTGATGATTATAGATCAAAAATAAGACTTATTGCAAATAAGAGTTATAACAACATATCCAGGGTATCCTTCATTTTCCGGTAGCGGAGCGAGTCGACGGTGTACAAAGACCCCATGATCACGCCAAATACGCCGAGCAGGATGGTGATGGCGCTTGCTTTTGGGAGCGGACTGAAAAGGAGCAGGGCCCCGAAGAGGCTGGATAGCATACCTGCCAGCAGGATCAGCGGCCAGCCGCGGATGAAGGGCCGAAGGGTTAGGGCGGCGAGTGTTTTGAGAATGCCTACCAGCAGCATCCAGGAACCGATAAAATAGGGGAGGGCGATAAAAGCCAATAACGGATTGAACAGGAACAGGATCCCAAAGAACAGGTGCACAATGCTTTCTGCCTGCATCCATTTTTTTTCATTGGGGTATTTGGTGTTGACGATGACGATAGTCAGCAGGATGCCCCCGTTTAACAGCAGCGCAATGCCGGTGAATTTTACCAGTTTAAGATAGCTGCTGAGGGGATCGATAAAAGCGAGTATGCCAACACTAAGGAAAATCAGTCCGGTAGCAAGCAGTAACCACCAGGTGGGAAATTTTTTAATCGTAAGCATATGAGCAAGATACATTTTTCCACAAAAAGGCTTGCATATTTCAAAAATGCTTTATATTTTTACATAGGATTTAAGCAGTAGACCCTCTACTAACCTCAGCGATCCAACATCCGATTAACCTCCGACGTACCCAATCTCCCCCGATTAACCTTTCTGGCATTTAGTATCCTTTCTATCCTTTGCAATCACCCGGTTCCAATGACTATGAAATGAGCCTCAAAAGCGTAATTTCCTAATTTTCATAGTCTTTAAAAACTAAATGTAGCACCCACATGAAAACGTTAATCAGTCTTGTAACCCTCGTTACGATCGTTTGTACTTACATCCTCAGCGCATCGCTCTATCTACAGGATCAATTCTTCTTCGCTTATTCGCTTGTTCTGACCTCTATACTGTCGCTTACCTTCTGGATCAAGTCGAATGACCTGTTTTATTTCCTGAACAAAAGAGCATAAGGCTTCGCTGAACACGTAAAAAATTTAGTGCTTACCCTGTAAATCACAACAAAATGAAAACGATTCTCACTCTTTCCCTGCTGCCCGTTATTGTCCTTGCTTATTTTTTCAGCACCCGGCTGTATGTCAATGGCTCCTATCTTGCCGCCTATTCCCTCGTAACGGCCTGCTTTGTCTCGGTGGTATTCTGGATCCGGAATGTTGGCCAGCTGCTGCAAAAGCAGGGGGCGTAGCTATCGGGTCGATGGGCTAAAGCCCATATTGCTTCAACACTTCAGCGGGTACTCCTTCCCATTTACCCGGTGAATTGCCTTTGTATCCCAGGTCGGCGATGCCTATTTTGCTCGTGAAGAAACCGATCGCTGTCAGTTCGCGCATTTTATTAAAGAAGGTGACGCCCGGCTGCATCTCCGGTCTGGCTTTGAACGGGTAGGCAATATCTCCGAGCACGGCTGCCTGCTGTTGAGCCGTGCAGCTTACAAAGTCCTTTTCAAAACGGTTCAGACATTCCATATCCAGCCAGCGAAGGCCGCCTCGCATCGGTAATTGATGTTGCGGCTCGTCTTTCACGATAAATTCGATAAAGTCGGGTACGCCGGCGTCCGAAGCGCTGCCGCTTCTTTCGTCTTTGGGGATGATGATGTCGGCGAGTGCGGTGATGGTAGCTTTTTCGTGAGCGTCGAAATAGTGTTGGCTGGCGAGGGTTTTATCGCGGGCGAGCTCGAAGTCCTGGCGGCCGGTTGGATCGATGTTGGGGCCGGGGCTGGTTTCCCCGGCGGGCTTGTCAGGGTTTGTCTTGCAACCATCGAGGAGGGTGGTGGCAGAAAGGGCGCCGATGCCGATAGCCCTGAGGCTTTCTCTTCTGTTCATGATCAAATATTTTGTTTTTTGCGTTGGTCGAGCATGTATTCCGCGGTGCGCATCGAAAGCGCGAGGATCGTCCAGGTCGGGTTCTTTTCCGATTGTTGGGTGAAGACCGAGCCATCGGTGACAAACAGGTTCTTACAATCGTTCGCCTGGCCCCATTTGTTTAGCGGTGCTTTTTTCGGATCGTCGCCCATCCGTACGGTACCGACTTCATGGATGCCTTTGCCGGGTTTGTCGAGACCATAGTTGGTCTCCGGTCCGGCGGGTGTTCCAAGAGGGATGCCGCCCATCGCCTTGACGATGGCCTGTGCGGTCTCCTGCATGTGTTTGGCCTGCGCGATATCGTCCGAATTCCATTTATAGCGAAAGCGCAGCACGGGAATGCCGAACTTATCGACGACCGTCGGATCGATCTCGCAGTAATTGTCTTCGCGTGCGGTGGAGGCGCCGTGACAGCCGACGCCGGCTATGCTGCCGTAAAATCTTCGATAATCATCTTTCAGCGAAACGCCGAAACCGCCGCCGGGCTTCATCTTGCCGTCGCGGCCGGGCAGGTAGCCATTCAGGTAGGGGACGATGGCGCCCTCGAAACCCAGATAGCCGCCATAGCCGGGCATCATCATCCCGCCGAAGATCTCGAGGTGATAACCGCGGGAGAAGGGCTGTTTTTTGTTGTCAAGCCACCATGGCGCGTAAAGATGCAGACTGCCCACGCCATCTTCGTTAAAGCGGGGCCGGTCGAGCAGTTGTGGTAAGATTGCTGCGCCGCCGCCCTGGGTGGAGTCGTGCAGGTATTTGCCGACGGCGTTGCTGCTGTTGGCGAGACCGTTGGGATGACGGGACGATCTTGAGTTGAGCAGGATGCGGGCAGACTCGCAGGTGCTGGCTGCGAGGATCACGGTCTTTGCTTTGACCTGGTATTCCTGGCCATCGTCCTTATTGATATAGGAAACGCCGGAGGCGAGGCCGTCGTCGCCGGTGAGGATCTCGCGGACAAAGGCGCCTGTCGTTACCGTTAGGTTGCCCGTCTTTATTGCCG
>Ga0206963_10065_pt1 | contig 36502 bp, 37 predicted proteins | sample Alteio_BWOrgHeat_28_FD_152958 | JGI IMG/M metagenome (GOLD analysis project Ga0206963, IMG submission 152958) | Enriched cells from forest soil in Barre Woods Harvard Forest LTER site, Petersham, Massachusetts, United States -... | ecosystem: Environmental > Terrestrial > Soil > Temperate forest >... | reverse complement strand
GCCCATTGCATTGCTTTCCAGCAATCAGTCTTGTGCTTGGTTTTGGGTCCTTGTTGAATTCGCGTTCTCGAAAGAGATCGCCCTAGTGGGAGTAGAAGCAGTGTTGTTGTCGAACGTTAGAAAAATGTGGTTTGTGGCGTTTTTACTGGTGGGCAGTGGAGCGCTAAATGCGTTACCCATTACCGACCATAATTTAACCAATGCCGAATTGGATCGTCAGCGAGACGCCTATCCGAGTTTAACCATTCCGGCCGATAAACTAAAGAATTGGAGCAGCACAGACGCACTGGAAGAAACCACCAAGTCGACCACCGAAGAAGGAGCCATTCTTTTAACCGCAAACAAGAAAGATCTAAAAGAGCTAGCTAAAACGTTGGAAAGCGGCCGTTTGTATAGTGCTAAAGTGGCCAAGGCTTGCAATGTATCCGATCCCTCTGCGATAGCCGCGGTTAAAATGCTTAACGATTGTGCCAAAGATATTTTTACCCCCGCAATAGAAGACTCCAAAGTGGGCAATAATTTCCAAATGAAATTTAGCGCTTCCGACCTGTACGTTTGCCGCACGGAAATCGCTAAATATTTTAAGTGGAAGGAAACCGAAACGAAAAAGAAAGAATCGAAAGAAGATTTCGATGGGGACTGGAAAGTTCGCGACGAATTGGCCAGCGCCTTTAAGTTAATCTCGCCTTCGACCCCCAAAGTCGAACCGAAACCGATTACGGACGACGAGAAGGAATTTGCCAAAAAGATCACCGACGCCAATTTGAAAATAAAAACTCAGTTAGAAAAAGTCTCTCACGATAATCTTTGTCGAGTGAATGGAACGGCCGAAAAACCTTCGGCCATCAAGCCGGTCGCCCAAGCCACACCCACTGGCTCGGAACCCGCCGCCGCTACCAATAAAGGCGCGGGCACTGATGTTGCTGCGGCCGCCGGTCCTGGCGGAGCGTGGGGCAATAATTGCGGTGGTTACGGTAACCCTTGCGGTGGTGCCTATGGCGGAGCCGCGGGTGGATACCCGGGTGCGGGTGGCGCCTATGGCGGTGGAAATTATAATAAAGTCCCTTACAGCCCACTGATTCCCCCTGGTGGTGGCTACGGTGGTGGTGGCCAACCTCCGATCATTGCGCCTCCGGGCGCTCCGGCAGCGCCAGGCGTAGCCGCGATCCCAGCGCCTCCTCCTCCTTTCGGCGGTGGCGGCTACGGTGGTGGATACGGTTATGGTGGTGGATATGGCGGTGGTGGTGGATACGGTGGTGGTGGTGGTTATCCTTATAACCCGCTGATGTCGCCTTATGGAAATCAACCGCAGGCGACGCCCTTATCTACGGGTGCTCCGTTTGTGGCTTACTCACCCTCTAGTCCGAGCCCGAAAATAGAGAAGATTGATATTATTAAAACGACCAAGCCTCGTTCTCCGACCATGCTTCCTGGCATGTGGGTTAACGGGCGTTGGATTGCGAATCCGGCTTACAACCAAGCGGGTTGGTCAGGCCCGGGGCCCATGGTGTTAAATCCGAGATTTATGCCACCGCAGGGTCAGCCGGGGCCGTACCAATACCCGCTGCCCGCAACGTCGACTCTCACGGGTGGATTTTCGGCGCCTCAAGTACCGGGCTCCAGTTTGAGTGGTGGCTATTCCGCGCCCGTCGCGTACCCCTCAGGGTATCCGTCGGGAACTATCTATCCAGTCGGTTCAACACAGGGGAATTACCCCCTGACCCAAACCGGTGGCGGAATTAATTATCCTTTGGGAGGAACGGGAACTCTGAGCGGATTTCCGCACTAACCCTACAGACGCGGGCTTTGTTACCCTCCAGAAAATACTGGAGGGTACTCATTCCGGGCGCCTCGTCGGGGTGACCGTCAAAAATAATCCACGACTTTACCTTTCCAGCGCCACTTAGAAACCGGTTCCACGGTGGCCCGAACGATTCCACATTCCTTCAGGCTTAAAAACGCTGGCATACCAGTTGCACAAGTCCCCTTCCAGAAAACTTTGGTTGGAGGAAAATAACCATGAAAACATTCTTATCAGTTCTCGTCGTTCTCTTTGGCACTACCGCTTTTGCTGACGATGCGCGCGGTCCACAGCCTAATAATTTCGTTTGCGAAGGCGCTGGTAAAACGTCGGTCAGTTATTCGACGACCAGCTTGTTCGGCAAGCCAGAATTTAGCGTCACGTTCCGTGGTGAAGAGGTCGCAACATCGGAACTCGAGATAAAAACCACGAATACCGGTATTGGAACCTTGGTTCAAGTAAGCGACTTTCACATGGTCCCGCTGGATGGCAACGAAGTTCGGTACAATCTCGTTGTTCCCACCGTCTACTTAGCATCACAGGGTACTGCGGAAAAATTCGAGAGTGTGCTGGTTCGTACGTCGGTGACAAACCCGTTCTTCCGTCCTACCCCAGGTGCCGCCGTCGTTGAAAATAACGAATTCGTGACGGTACAGTGTCAGGCTGAACGCGTGTTTTTCCTGACCCGATAAGAGTCAAATTCATTTGAAAACGGGAGGGGAATCCCTCCCGTTTTTTTTTACTTCGGAGGCATCTCCCCAGCGATTGACTTTATTTCCGAAGAGGCGTTGTGTGTCGCCATGATCAAGCTTTATACCGTACCCGGCACCTGCTCTTTAGCGCCCCACATTATTCTCAAAGAGACCGCTCTCCCGCACGAAATCGAAGTCCTAAAACGAGGCGGCAGCCCCGAGGGCTGGGCAGAGCTTCAAAAACTGAACGCGATGGGGCTCGTTCCCGCCATAATCACCGAGGAGGGGTACCCTCTCTTTGAGGCAACGGCGATTCTTCAATATCTCAATCAGCAAAGTGGCGAAAATTTATTCCCCTCTTCCGGGAAAGAGCGTTTCAAAGCGTTTGAGTGGCTGAATTTTATTGCGACTGAGCTTCACAAAGGCTTTGGACCTCTGTTCAAGACCAGTGAGGTTACCTCGGAAGAAAATTGCTTTGCCGGGGTTAAAACCAAGGCCCACGAAAGTCTGAATCGAAAGCTCAAAGTCGCCGAAACAAGATTTGAAGGCCCCGAATATACCGTCGGCGATCACTTTTCGGTAGTAGATGCCTATCTATATGTGGTTCTTAGCTGGAGTAAATACGCCAAAGTCGATTTAGCTCCCTACGGCAAATTGACCTCCTTCGTTCAAAAGACCGCACAACGTCCTTCCGTGATTGCTGCTTCGAAAGCGGAAGGTCTCATTAAATAATCGTGTAGCGTTATGAGTACGGTTACCGTTTTGTTACTTCTCGTCGGTGGAGGCGTCGCTGGCTTCATCGACTCTATCGCCGGTGGTGCGGCGCTCGTCACCATCCCCGTGTTATCCATCGTTCTGGGCGCCGGGGTGCAGGCCGTGGCAACCAGTAAGGTTGTGGGGGTTGCGGCAGCATTGATGGCTTTAGGCGTGTTCTATCTCCATGGGCACATGGACTGGAAACGCGGATTTGCCTTTGGTCTTTGGGTGGGTATTGGCTCTCTAGCCGGCAGTACCCTCGCCCCCTATTTACCGGTGGCCTATTTTAGATGGATGCTGATCCTGCTGTGTCCTTTCCTCTTAGCGGTGATTTGGCAAAAAGATCGTTGGGCCAAGGTTGCGCAGAGAGAACACCAACCAAGCTTAACGCCCCTTCAAGTCGTGCTAGATCCCAAATGCATTTTCGCGGGAATCGCCTGTGGGTTTTACGATGGTTTTTTCGGCCCCGCGGGCGGAACATTCATGTTTTTGGCTTTGGTGTTTGTCGTTCGTATGAAGCTTCTCCCCTCAATGGCAGTTGCAAAACTTGTAAACTCGGTAGCGGGGATAACCGCTCTTATTAACTATTCGCTAAAACATCTAGTCCACTGGGAGGAAGGTTTCGTCATGACCGTCGCGGTTCTGGTGGGCGCCTTTGTGGGAGCTCGCTGTGCGAGCAAGGGAGCCACGAAGATCGTGCGCCCCGTCTTAGCTTGCGTGGTCGCACTGTTGTTGTGTCATCTTTTGTTGTCGCCTTAAGCCTCTTTGCCGCCCAATAGATTCCTTCAATGCCTTCCATTCACGCTTTCACTTATACCTGCGGCATTGCCATAGGGGATGATGGAGCCAAAGGGAAGGGCTAATCATTCTGAATAGAAGAACAATTACAGTGAATTTATATCAATAGAACAAACGAAGGTATGGGCCCATAAATAGATAAGGGGCCATGGGGCCAAACCGGGGGATTTCACAATGAACTTTAACATCAATCTTTCTCTCTTTGATCAGACTCCGCACACGCCTTCGTTCGGGGTGCTCTCCGAAGGTCTCAAAGGCCAAACCGAGATTTTGCGGGACTATTGCATCCCAGTTAATCCCTACTTTCCGACGCCTCAGATTTTTGCCAAGTTGAAAGCGGAGATTGAAACCACGCTGAAATACTATCCGGCTACCCAAACACCTATTTCGGAAAAGTTGGCCGCTAGCATTCATATCCCCGCCGAAAATATTATTCTGGGTAACGGCTCAACGGAACTGATCACTTGGATCAATCAACTGTTGATCGAGGAGAGTTTAGCCATTCCCGTACCGACTTTTAGCCGCTGGACCGAGGATCCTCTCTCCACGGGGAAGCAAGTCCATATGATGCCTAGACTTGAGTCCGCTGACTTTGCCCTGGACGTCGATTCTTGGGTCGACTTCATCCGAACTACCAAAGCACGCTCCGCCGTGATTTGTAATCCTAACAATCCGACGGGGGCCTTTCTTCCCACTCACGAAGTACTAAGAATGGTAGACGCCCTGGCTCATCTTGATGTCATTATCGTCGACGAATCGTTCGGTGACTTCGTCTTTGAAAACGAAATCCCTTCCGTCGCCAAAGAGATCATCCAACGGGACAATGCGATTGTCCTAAAAAGTCTGGGAAAGAATTTGGGCTTGCACGGCATCAGAGCCGGCTACGCGGTGGCTAACACCAAGCTTACGTCCCGACTAAAAAAGGCGCTGCCCTATTGGAACCTCAACGCCGTTGCCGAATGGCTGATTGGCGAACTGCCAAAACACGCCGCCGACTACGAAAATAGCCGGCGTCAGGTAGTCAGAGACAGAATCCAGCTCGAAAGAGATCTGCGCCAAGTCTCCGGACTCAAAGTATTCCCGTCGTTCGCCAATTTTGTCTATTTCAAAGTTCCCGATGTGGTCGATGGAGTGGCGCTACGTAACTATCTACTCACGGAATACGGTTATCTGGTGCGCGAGTGCGGTAATAAAGTAGGAAGCAGCTCTCAATTTTTCCGCGTGGCCGCCCGTCCCAATGACGAGCGTCAATACCTGATCTCGGCCTTAAGAGATACCATTCAACTGCCCGAAGTCCGTCGTCTGAACCGAACCACCCTCGCCCAATAGGAAAGACGTGACGAATTGTGAGCTTCATGGCGCATTGCCCCAAGGCAATCAGTTCGGCCTATGGCAGTTATAGTGGCTTCCTATTTTTCTTTATGACTTGTCTCCCTCAGACTTCTATTCAGGGGGAGACGAGTGTTGTCACTCATTCAACAAGCGACATTGCAGGTCCGCCAAGCCAATCAAGACGACGTACCTAGTCTGGTATCCATCTATAACTTTGAGGTCGTTCACGGCGAATCTAACTATGAGTCCAAACTCCAGCCGCTAGAAGCGCGCGCCCTTTGGCTTGACCAAGTCCAATCCAAACAACTGCCGGTGATCGTGGTGGAGAAAGAGGGACGAGTCGTCGGCTTTGGAGCCCTAACTCCGTTTCACACTCTCTCTGGCTACCAGAAAACCGTAACCGGTTGTCTTTATGTGGCCGCCGAAGTTCGTGGCTTAGGAGCGGGAAAACTTCTGGCAACCCATCTAAAACGCGAAGCCGAACTTCGTGGCCTGCATTCCATCATCGCCGGAGTCAATTCGAGAAATACGACGAGTATCGCCTTGCTCAAGACCTTCGGATTTAGGCAAGTCGGTTATTTCAAAGAGATCGGCCAAAAAAATGGCCAATGGTTTGATGATGTCTGTCTACAACTCATGTTACCTAAGGAGAAATACTAAATGAACTATTTCAAATACGCCGGTCTGGCGCTGGTTGGCATTGCCAGTCTCGCTGCCGGGGATACCTTCATCCCCCCAAAACACATTGCCTGCAAGGTCTCAACGGTCACGCCGGAATTCGCCAATTTCTTTTCCTTTAATCCGGCCCCCCAGGTGAACGACACGATCACCTTAGATTTGACCCAAAACGAGATTACCGATCTTACCTTTTCGCAAGGGGACACGATTCCTCTCTCCCAAGTCAAAGCGAAGTTGGTTCGCAAGGACCCTAATCCCGCGCAAACCCCTTACTCGGCTCACTTCGAAGGGACGTATAGTTCTCCGCGAAATGATTACGTTGGAATCCTTCATGTCTTTCATCAGGCAAATAAATCAGCGGTAGAAATTCAGGTTTTGCAGAAGCCGCATTTGGGATTGATGACGATCGACGCTTTAAGCATGGACTGCACGAAGATCGACTAAATCGGTCGAAGGAGACACGTATCATGGGACCCTTGACGGCATTATCGTCATGGCCAATGGCATCCTCGAGTAGCAACCGAGATCGGCAGACTGCCCGACTTCTGCTAAGTCTGCTGACCTCGGAGTCCAACACCCTGCCGGAGGAAGTCGCGGCAGAATCGATAGCTAAAGCGCGAGAGAAGCAACTGGATCGGCTCACCGCCTTAATCGAACATGAGGCCCCTATTTCCATGGTGATCCTAGGATTTCCCGCCAAATCCCCCAACCGGAAAAAGACGATCTCCGACCTTCCCGATCTAGGAGAGGTCGAAGGACTCAATCGACTGAATCAACTGGCCGAGAAAATTCGAAGGTTCTATTCACCGGGAGCCCAGATTCGGATCTGCTCCGATGGCCATGTGTTTTCAGATATCGTAGGTGTCACCGAGACGCAGACGAACCAATATCAGAATTCCATCGACAAGATCCTTTTGGAGTTCCAGTTCTCCAACCTTTCCACATTCTCTATGGCCGGCCGATACCAGGGGGAAACGGCCGAAGCCTTACGGTCTCAATTGATGAACGATTTCGCTCTACCGCTAAGCACGTTCCACGAGAGGGTAAAAACTCAACTGGAAACGCGACTTCTTTTCAATGGAATGCACCGATTCCTTTTTGAGGATCTCTGTGAATTAAATCCTCTGCACTCTAGAACCCAAATTCGAAATGCCGCTAAATCATCAGCCTACGAGCTAATGCGAAGAAGTCAGGCGTTCAGCAAATTCATTGAATTGGCATTTCCTAGGGCTTTGCGGCTTTCCATTCATCCCCAGCTTCGTAATTCATTAAAAATCGGGATTAAACTTGTCCCTGGTGCCGACCGATGGGGAACGCCCTGGCACAACGTTTTGGTCTACCACAAACGTTCTTTTCACCTGAGGCACCGCGCAGAAGCTGAGAGTTTAGGGGCTCAATTAAAGTGGTTCCAAGGGAGGTACCCCTATTTTGAATTGGGGGGCAACTAGAATGAATCCCGATATGCTGACCCCGTTTGGACTGAAGATTCGGATGCCATCCCGTCGTGAAGATCAACTTCCCTCCCTGGCATCGGTATTACAACTAGTTCGTCACCACCGGGTGGTGCTAATTCGCGGAGTGGATCCCCTTAGCCGTGAACGACTTATCCATTATTGTAAAGGCAGCAATCCCCATTCAGATCCTTTTCTCCATTGGGATTTTGGGCCCGTGATGGAACTACAAGCCAGCGCCGATCCCAAGAACTACCTATTTTCAAGGGAAGCCGTTCCCTTCCACTGGGACGGAGCGTTCCACCGTGTTCCCAGTATTTTAGTATTTAACTGCATCGCCGAGCCGGCTACCGACTCCGGGGGGGAGACTCTCTTTTGTGATACTACCCGACTATGGAACCAGACTCCCCCGTTACTTCGCAGCTCCTTCTCCAAAATCAAATTGACCTACCGCACGGAAAGACTAGCCCACTACGGAGGAGAAGTGACCGTCCCGCTGGTGAATAAACACCCCCACGACGGCACCCCGGTACTGAGATTTGCCGAAGAGGTGAAGACGACGCTGAATCCCGTTTCTCTCAATATCTCCGGCGTTAGTCCACGTGAGGCATTTGAAACACTCGACTATCTTACGACCCACATCTATCAAAAAGATTTCTGCCTCGAGCACCAATGGCAGCGCGGGGATCTTCTGTTCGCGGACAATCACGCTCTCATCCACGGTCGGCGTGCGTTTCTTCAAAATAGCCCGCGACACATTCGTCGCGTTCAATTGTTGTAAAGGAAGTATGAGACACGAAGCCCCCATCATCGATGACCCTATTTCTCTTTTGGAACACAAGCGGCGTTCTACGACTTCGGAATTTTCGGCTCATGTTCGGTCTCTAGGAGATGTCTTTTATTCCAAGCGAGGAGAATATTGGGTCATCACACGCCATGCGATAGCTAGAGAAGCGCTAAAGAACCCGCTGCTCTCCTGCGATCGCAGCTCATTTTTCATTTCCAGAATGCCCAATATGGATCTGGGCCTCATCCCCGATTTCTTCGCCGTAGTGATGAAGATGATGGTCATGAGTGACGGGACCGAGCATGCCGCCCGGCGCGGCCTGGTCACCAAAACCTTTACCGATGCGATTATCAAGCAATATGGAGCCGTAGCCGAAAAGGTAGTTCACAAGCTGCTCAGCGAATTGCCCGGTGATGCAGTTTTTGATTTCGTTGGGTCGATTGCCAAGCGCTTGCCCTCTATCGTTTTGGCCGACCTTTTCTCCATCGATGAATCCGACCGGGAAAGCTTCTATCGGTGGTCGATTAATATGACCCAGTTTTTCGGAGGGGCCTCCCAATACCGAAATGCAGATGGTATTGAGGTCAATCATAGTGCGAAATCGATCGTGACCTATCTCCAGCAATTGGTCAGTAAACGGAAAGACCGAAAGGGTCAGGACTTTTTGAGTCTGCTTCTCGAAGAGAATCGCTTCTCAAAAAGGGAAGAGACAGATTTTATTGCGCAGGCCGTGATGATGCTGGTCGCAGGACAGGTCACCACGACCGATCAGATGAATAACAACCTCTATTGCTTTCTCGAAAGGCCCGGAGTGCTGGCCGATCTGACTCAGCACCCTGAGCTCTTAGCTTCGGCCATCGAAGAGGCCAACCGGTGGGATCCGGGTGTGACATTCCTTTTTCGCGTGGCCTCTGAAGACACCTCGATCGGGGAGGTCTTCATCCCCCGGGGAGGCGTAGTTTTTATCTCCAATCACGCCGTCAATCGCGACCCCGATCAGTTTAAGAATCCGACGGAGTTTAACATTCGCCGATCCCCTAACCCCCACATGGCTTACGGATTTGGATCTCACTATTGTCTTGGCGCGCCGCTAGCTCGCTTGCAAATGCTCACCCTCTTTGGGCAGCTATTCGCCAAATATCCCAATCTGCATTTCGGAGCCGAACGGGCCATCGTCCGTGACCATTACAGCCTGGCGTTTTCCGGATTCAAAGAGTTATCCCTTAGCGGAGGTCTTCCCCATTCCCTCGACTCAAGGGACATTCAGTCAGAGATATCGTTTTTTGGTTAGCCTTTTCGATGTCTCTTGCCCACTGCCATGAATTTTGACATGTTGTTTCTTCGGTTGGGGGGGGGATGCATGATTCTGATAATCGGGTGGCTGCTAAGTCTTTTTACGCCATCCTTTGCGCGATCCGCTCCCCTGATAGAACCCAAGCAATTCCAAGAATGGCTTCTACAGTCCCAGCACTCACCACCGATCCTTGCGCCGGACGCGCGATTGCGAGCACGACGGTACCATTACACTTTCGTAAAGGGCTTTTTAAACGAAACCATGCCGACCGGGTATTTCTGGGACCATATAGCCGAATTGCAATCCCTGGGGGTTACCCACGATCACATCCATGTCGTCTCTCCCTGTTCAGGAAAATCTTTTGACGAAAATCAACTCACGGTCAAACAGGAGCTAACCCAGCCCGTCTTGGACTCCGATGACGAACCAGAGGTCATCGTGGCCCACAGCCGGGCGGCGCGAGACGTGTTGGCTTTTGCCCTCTTAAATCCCACATTTGTCCGGGAACACGTCAAAGCGATATTCCTTATCCAAGGAGCGCTATTGGGAAGTAGTGTCGCGGACTATATCAAAGGGGAAGGCCCTCCGATCGATCGTAGAGTACCCTCTGCCTATCGTATCGAGTTGGAGTGGATTGGAAAAACGGCTCGTACTTTCGGGGGCATGTTTGGAATCGACACCGGGTTCGCCGAGCTAACCCACCTAGATAGCGCTGAGTTCTTAGATTCGATTTTTGCGAGTCATCCGGATGCTGCGGCAATGATATCTGATAAGATTTTCTACATCCAAGGGTCAAAAAATCCCGCTCACGTATCCCCGCTCATCCGAGCAACCGCTCACTATTTGCAGTACTCCTGCAAAATAGAGCTGAATGAACGAGGCGAGAGCATCTGCCCTAACGATGGATTAGTCGCGACTCACGAACAATGGTTACCAGGAATCGGCACATCGCTCGCCGTGTTCAATGCTGACCACACGGATCTTACCAACTCCTGGCCCATCAGCAGTGAGGGAAACCGGAAACGACTCATGCTGACCAGAGCTATTTTCACCTCGGTCGCACAGTCCGAATCTGGATGTGAAGCGATAGTGGCGGGGGCTAACTAGTTTTTGTCGGGTCTCACTCGACCAAAACTAATTACCCCCATCAATACCTAGTAGATCAGATACGAACCGTACGAATCGATTCCGTTGCAGCCGTATTGAATTCTAAAATAACCGCTTTCGCCCCACACGGCCCCCCAGCTATTTCGGCCAATCCAGTAGCCACCTTGATCATCCCAGCCAATGAGCGTGACCGCGTGGTTGATCTCGGGAGAACTTTCACAATCACGGAATATTCCTTTACTATAGTTTACAAATCCCGGCGTTGCGCCCATCTCCGCGACTACCGCTCCGTGATCTAAGATAGCCTGTTTGATGCTCTCAACATTTGAGTCTTGGTCATGAAGGGAACCGATCGTTTGATAACCGTTGGCTCGTCGATATATCTTGGCCGTCGCACAATCTTTGGCACTATTGGTTTTGACCCAATCGATGTCTCGAACGACTCCCGGAGTGATAAAGAGGCTATAGGGAATAGATCCCGAACCCCCATCGACACCGCAAGTAAGAACATAGGAATCACTTAATACGACAGGAGTCGACTTTTCCGCCTTTTGAATCGCCACCTCCATGGCAAATACCGGAGCATCGGAAAGGCACGAGCCAGAGACCCCTTGGTCCTTTACCGGGGTTAGTGAAGGTAGCTCATTTCTAAGGTCGTAGCTTTCGGGTAACGCTTGGGGGCGACCTACCGAAGCAATGGCCATTGAAGTGAAAAAGGATAGGACAAACCAAGGCAAGTAACGTTTCATAGAAAGCTCCTTAGACAAGGTTCAAAACGAATCATGCTTTCTCTATATTCTATCGAGTAGCCAAGGCATCGAAGGCTTGTCGATAATGATCCGAAGATCATTTGTTAAGGACGCGAACGCCGGATCGATCAGATTAAGACAGCTAATATTAGGCACTTAGCCGGCGACGCTTAAGACTCCCCCGATGGTGGACTCTGACTCTCCACTTATGCTAAAAGCCTTCGATTGACGAAAAATCGCCGGAGGAGCTGATGAGAATTTGCGATTCATGGAGTGGGGCGAATAGGTTTGCGTTTGGGATTCTCGTTACGATGGGAATGACGAGCTTCACCGCGTCCGGCACACCGTCTTTAGTTTTAAAGCAGCCGACGACCATCAAATTTGAGCGCAAAGAAGGGAAGCTGTTGGATCGAAAAATGGCTAACCGTGCCGCGGAAGTGCTGGCCACACAGATCCTGAAGACATGGTTCGAGACGAATGGCGCCCAGGCCACCACCTTTGAAAAAAACAGTGAGTTGGGAATTCATTTTGACCCCAGCACAAAGCGCTATCGTTTCTTTTTCAATGCGACGGACAACCTTCTCTATCAAGTGGAGCTACGTCCGACCTTCTTTTCTCGGATAATAGATGACTATTTTACGATCAGACTCCCGGATTCTGAAGTACAGGCCGATAATATTAGCGGAACCAACCACCAACTTCTGGAAGTGGGAAGCATTTCGCCGCTAAAACCGGTCACCGTGCCAAATATACAGTCGGCAGGGCAACGCATCTCAATCCAAGTGATCTCAAACGATGTTTTCGGCACATTGATCAACCTAACTAACCACCTCGCCCCGAACACCGAATATGCGCTTCCTCGTAACTTAGTCTGTGCCGTCCGCCTAACCTGGCCAGGCGGACTGCAGTCGGTTCCGTTAGTAACCGACTGAGCACCGATTCAGGGAATCCGACAAGCAGTTGCCAAACCGATAGGCCATGCTAGCCTTCACTTCACCATTGGGATGGGAGTGGGAGCATGGTGGACTTTTTTCGCATATTCGTTTTTGCTAATCTATTGGTACTCAATTCACTCGTGGCGGCAGAGACCCCGAAAATAAGAGAATGGACGATCCTGGTCTATGCCGGGGGGGATGAGGTCGGTATCTACCCTTCCATCCGGGCAATGCTGAAAAGATTTCAGAACATCTCCTCTCTGACCCCAACGTCCCAAGTCAATCTCATCGCCCAACATGACGATTTCGGAAAAGACGATAATTTCCGATACTCCTTTCAGTTTCACCGAGATGCCCTGCCGGGGGGCGACCTTCCCAATCCGGCGGACATAGTCGCCCAGCTTGGGGAACAGGACTCTAGTCACCCGCTCACGCTAAAACGATTCTTGCGTTGGGGTGTTCAAAACTATCCCGCCCGCCATTATATCCTCATCATGGCCGGGCATAGTTGGGGACAGCGTGGGTTGATCCAAGATTTCTATACCCCAGAGAAAGGAACCGTGGAACATGCCTCGATGATCAGAAATTATGAGTTTAGGCGAATTCTCGAAGAGATCTATCGCGAAAACGGGAACCTGATTCCCGAGGGCAAGTTTGATCTTCTCTTCGTCGATGCGTGCATCTACGGGCAGCTCGAGATGGCGATAGAGCTAAAAGACGTGTTCCGATACTTTGCCGCCTCCACCATCGATGTTCCGGACAACAGCCTTCCCTACGATGTGGTGCTGGAGCCTTTTATCCAGCATATCAACCAACACCCCAATGAAGCCAGAGGGCAAGCCGATGACTCGCTCGAAAACCTGCTCTTGAAACCGCTCGTTCGGCAGTACGTGGCCGCCCACGTTCGCGGAGGATCTCTGGTTAAGCCCGAAGGAGATATGGACCCCGTGCAGGCCTTTGCGTTACGAACGGAAAAGGTTCCCGTCGTAGCCCAAGCGCTAACCCAATTCGTCTCGGGAATGAAAAGCCTCCCCGAAACCTTTCGCCGGGATTGGCGAAATGGGCTTATCTCAACCCTAACTTCGATCCAGGATATGGATTACAACGCCGATCTTTTAATGCTCGGACGGGCGTTTGAGCAGTACTTCCGGGAGCAGCGGCGAAAGACTGGAGACGCCGTATGGGAATCTCTCGATAAACTCAATCTCGCTCTAAGAGAGACGTTTGGTTATCCAGTCATCGATCCCACGATACTAAGAACTCGGATCGTGCACCCCACGGCAATGGGGGCATGGGTCACCGCACAGATCGACGAATCCGCCGGTCGCAGCATCGCCGTTTGCAATGCCATAAGAACCTACATCATGCTCAACCTCAGGGAGCCTTCGCTGGTTCCTACCCTTAAGAATAAAAAGGGTGAGATCTTACGAGCGGCCAGCTTAGACTGTTTCGACCTTCGGCACGCTTTCAAAAAGGCCGGAGGCAAGGCGGACGACCCCGCCCCAATCAGAACTCGGTTTGGAATCACCGAGTTCTTCGACGTGTCGGTTATCTGGCCCGAGGCGTCGCCCCCAAGTTACCTTCTAGAGACCCCTTCGCCGGAAATAGGAGACCAGGTAGGCTACCGGTCGATGGCGTTTTGGATTCCAAAAATCGGTGCCTCTTTACACCGCGAAGTACTCGTTCGTTTGGCGGGAACCAACCAAATTGACATCTCTTACCTACTGTCAGGCCCACCCGAAGGCTGCTACAACCCTTCGCTAGGCGAAGTGAAGACCGAACCGGGAGAGTCACTGAAAGTGGATTCCTTCTTCCTGGCCGAAGACACGGATCCCCGTCTAAAAAACGCCGGGCTCTATGTGATCGAGGGCCATACCAACGCCACGCTTTACAAAAGAGGCTTAGGAATCTTTTTAAGACCCAACATCGATCCCAATGATGCCAATATGAACGGACGGCTCCCCATCGAACGGGAAGAGGAAAAATTGGGTAGAGCGCTTACCCTGGAGGAGTATTTCGATCTCATCGCCAAAGATGGCGAGCGCGACTTGCAAGGGGAGCCGTTCTACCGCGCCCACCGTATCACCGAAACGGGCTGGCCAGACTTCCTGTTTCAGTAAGACGCATTACAACCATTTAGTGGTAAGATTTCAGGGTGAAAGCTCTATCGTTTTTCATCCTGTTTACCGCTCTGACAGGCCTTAGTACCGGGGAGGAAAAGCCCACCGCCGCTGGCCCGCACACTCCCCTGATGAACGCCAATCGAGAAAAAGATTTGGAGTGGACCGGTTCACCCAAGGTGTCATCGGATCGCCTGGAAGTGACAAAGGATTATCAAGAAGTATTGCGTCTGGAACACACCCCTATAGAAAAAGCTGAGGACGACGACGTCATCGACGTCATCAATAACTTGAGAAGACATATCTCATCCCCTTGGTTTTGCCGGTCCCAAGGAAAAGACCTGTCTGTCATTAATTTAAGGCATAAGGCAGTGGAGCTCTTTAATAAGTCGAATGACAAGGTAAAGGGATGGATCAAGAGCGATGAAGCAGACAGGAGACGTTTGACTGCCGCGCTGGACATTAGAGATTGGAATCAAAAGTCGTCTCAGCTAGATACGTACGCCAATACTTTCCGATTTAGTGACTCTGGAAAATTTGCGCTAAGGGCCCTTATCTTAGGGTTGGTGCAGGAGGGGGAATTTGTTGCGGCATCCTTTTATTTCGACGCGTGGCTTGAAGAACAGGGCGATTCACCCGCCAACTGTGACGAGAAAAATCTATGGGTAATGGCTTTGGGTGTCGTAGCCCAATCCGGCGCTGGCCGACATGAGGTAACCAAAACACTCGATTTCCTAAAACAGTGCGACAAACCGGCGACGTTTGAATTTATCAACGGAGACATCTCCTTCGATAATAAAACGGAAAGACCTCCTGCCCAGTGGAAAGAGAATCTCGAAAAGGCAATCGAAGCAAATAAGGGCAAAGACCCCACGATAAAAAATTGGTTTGTCTCTCATGAAGCAAAGCACTCAGAAGCGTTTCTACGAAAGGAGCGCGTCCGAAGAGCATTGACCTATTCGAATAGCTCCCAGGTTTTCGTCCAACTGATGCATCATGAATTCCCTGGAGCGCTTGATGACCTCTCTTTCTGTGAATTGTACAGCAGTGATTCCGATGGCCTTATTCCATTCTTAGTGGGAAGAGAGGCTAAGTCGCTCCATAGAGACTATTACCGGTTGGCTAAAGTTCCTGAAAGAGAGCTGCCGGAAGTTTTTAAATTACTAAAGAGCAAAGATTACAAAACAAAACACGGCGCTCAAAAAGCCATTGAACGGGCTGGCTACTCTGATGCCCTCAGTGAACTGCGAAGCGCCACGTTCTCACCTGACGGAAAAACTATTCTAACTACCATAACGAAGGACTGCCGGCTCGACATCTCGAGTACGGAAACAGGCAAACTCATTCAATCGTTCTCGACTGACGGTGAACCTATAACTTCCGCCGAATTTTCTCCAGACCGGAAATTAATTTTAACCGTAACCAATCTGGCAGGGGGCAAAATTTGGGATGCCACCACCGGGAAACTGGTTGGCACGTTAATCGGAGCGGATAGATTAAATTTCGCTCAATTTTCCCACGACGGAAAAAAAATCGTCTCCACTACCGTCGATGGCATTGCCCAAATTTGGGCGGCCGACACAGGAAAGCAATTAGAAACGTTAACCCCGCCACCGGCAAAAGACTCGATGGGACGTAAGCTAACCGACCACCTAGCCTCCGCCCAATTTTCCCATGATGGAAAGACTATCCTAACTTCGTCCAAAGGCGGGTATCTCGGCCTATGGGATACAGTAACCGGGAGTCCGTTGCGCAAACAACTCGCGTCGCGCACCATGCTGACTTCTGCCCAATTTTCCGCCGATGGAAAGATGATCGTGACCACCACATACGGCGAAAAAATGGCTCGAACCTGGGACACCAAGGCCTTAGAAAACGGACGCACTCTGTATGGACACACTGACATGATAACTTCCGCCGAATTTTCTCCAGACGGAGAAAAGATACTCACAGCCTCCTCCGACAAAACCGCCCGGATCTGGGACGCAAAAACAGGAAAACTTTTGGATACCCTGTCGCAGCTTTCTCCTCACGGACTGGAATCAGCAAAGTTTTCCCCAGACGGAAAAACTGTCGTAACCATTGCCCATATGACAGCTCAACTATGGAGACTAGAAGACGGCCATAACTGGCAATTGGATGACATAAAATACCGAGCCGAACAATTTCTTAAGGGCACCGCCGCGAAACAAGATATCGAGGCATTTCAAGATCCCAACACCGACCTCCAATACCGATGGCGCAACTGGATACTGGCCCTCAAAGGGGCCAAGTGGACCGAAGCGCAAATCACTGAGTTAATCCATTCCAACATTTCAAATCCGGCGCTCGCAACATTATTGGAGAAAGAGATAACGCCTCTCTTTGAGGGGCCTTAACCTTGGGTCCCTTTTTATCGTGAGGGAATCATCGAAAGGGAATCATCGAAAGGGCATCATGGATTGCCCGTCAGTTCGAATGGGCCAAAGTAGAATTAGAATCCGGCGGCATCAGGCGGTTCTGCTTATACGGATTAAAGTACTTTTCGTAAAAATCGTTGGTGTAATCTCGGTAAGAACTCACCGCCCCTATCTTGGATAAGAACCAGATGTAATACCAAGCATAGTCGAGTTGGTGAAGTCTAAAGCCTGCTCGAGCTCCGTTGGGGTACAGATGATGGTTGTTGTGCCATTCCCCAGTAACAAGCCCCGGCCAAAGTTGATTAATCGAAAGATCTTTTCGATTAAAATCGACTCCATCCTTTCGTTTGTCTTTTCCGCCGCCGTGACCGTTGAAGTTAAATGTCCGAACGCCAAACGCCCAGAAGCCTGCCGAGGCAAAGATGGCCGTAGCGAGCGGAATGCCACCGATCAAATAAAACGTGCCGTACCAAAAACTCCAATTCAGAGCAAAGTAAGCGATAGTGCGATAGGGGTTACAGATGGAACCCCACTTCTGATACTGAGCGTAAGTATTCAGTTTAACTCCGGTGTGGTTAATCATTTGACTCACCCGGTGATACTCTTGTTCCGTTAAATTTCTGGCAATGGGTTGGTGGATGGCATCGGCCAAAAAACAATAGAGCCACCCGGCGTGTGCGTTGTAGGGGTCTCCCGGTTTTTCGGAGATAAGATGATGCACGTGATGGGATACCACGTAGAGTTCTTCGGGAATAATCTTAATCACTAAATTCTTCGTGATGAAACGCCAAAAAGGATGGCTAAACTGATAGGCCCGATGCGTGCTGTAGCGATGGTAGTAGATCGTCCCGTGAGTTCCCAAAATGATCATGCTGTAGACAAAACCGACCAGGAAAAGCTTCCAGGTCAGGAAATCTTTTACAAAAAAGAAAAAGGGAATGGCAAAAAGCGAAGCCGTGAACCAGCTGTAAAAGGCCAGCCAGTTCTTCCTATCCTTGAATAGATTGATCCGCGAAAAAAATTCTTTGAAGAGCTGCTTGGTAGTGGGAACGATTAAACTGCCGTCTGGCGCTGCATATCCATAAGAAGGTGGTTCAAGTATCTGCGCTAAGGATGCCATACTAACGTTTGCCCGAGTCTCATCGCCTTTGTGTAGTGGGCTTATTGAATCCTAACTTTTCGCGACTCAAAATCAACCCATGAGTTAAGTCATAGGGAGACAACCCTAGTGTCACACGATCTCCAACAATGACTCGAATATGAAAGCGTCGTAATTTTCCAGAGATTCTAGCCATTACCGTCTTGCCATCAGCGAGACGGACCGAAAACTGGCTACCCGAAAGCGCTTCAGTAACGACACCTTCGACTTTTAGTAAATCTTCACGACTCAAGCGAGCTAACCTCCCTGGGGGACCGCGGAACAGGCATAAACCCGGCGTCTATGCTTCCCTGCGACAATGCCACTCACACTAGCAGACGACCCAAGGGATAGCCATCGTTTATGGCCGCTGGGCAAAAAAAATGGGAAGCAACCCAGCGGGTCACTTCCCATTAAAAATCTTAAGGCGCTAGTTGAATTTAGTAACCGCCGCCACGTCCGCCGCCACGACCACCGCCGCCGCCGCCACGTCCGCCGCCACCACCGCCGAATCCACCACGACCGCCACCGCCGCCGCCGCCGAATCCACCACCGCCGCCGCCGCCGCCGGAACGGCGTCCGCCGCCTCCGCCGCCACCGCCGAATCCACCAGAGCGAGGCTCTTGCGGACGGGCTTCGTTAACGGTCAACGCGCGACCTTCAACTTCTTTGCCGTTCATTTCACTGATCGCTTTTTCGGCTTCTTCATCTGTCGACATTTCGACGAATCCGAATCCTTTGGAACGACCTGTGTCACGATCGGTAATTAAACGCGCAGATTCCACCGTTCCATAAGCGGCGAACCAGTCGTTAAGCGAACTTTCTGTCGCTGAAAAGGGGAGATTCCCCACGTACAGTTTCTTTCCCATTTGACCTCCTTGAGGTTGGCTAGGCTGCCGAACTAGACTTAACAATGAGCACCCGCCCAGAGGTCTTTTCTTCGACAAAGCATCCTCGTACTACAGGGCTTCCGGATTTGCACCAAAAATAATAACCATTTATGGCACGGGTCCGAAGGCCCATTTCCTTTAAATCAATAATTTCAATAATTTGCAGAGATGCGTTTCCGGCTCACTCCTTCTTGCTCGAACGGAGGCCGAATTCACGAGTTACGCATCGCTGCCAAGCGAGGGATTTCTCTTTTTGCGGATTCTGCTTCTGAAGGAGAACTTGATACGAACCGCCTTGGGCGGGGGCCTGAAACATGGAAACTCCTGGGCTGCGCTCGAAAGCGCGAGGCTTACCAAAACTCATCGGTCAAAGGCCGAATAACTTCACCTTTTCATTAATACATCGCATCAATTGAACCCAACGTCAGGAAAAGAATGGCGTCTACCCGACAGGTGCCATGTCACCGCAGGCGATCCCTTCAATAACCGCTTCTAATCCGCCAATGATTTCGGAAAGGCGTTTAACATTCAAAGTAGCGTGCGGCCTATAAAGCGCGGTATCCGTGACCAGGACGGTGGGAACCGAAGCATTCAACTCCTGGTTAAAGGCCGGGAAGAGGGAAAGCCCGGGTCGAGTGGTCTTCACACAGGCGAGACTTAGGGAACAGGCGGCAGAAAAAAGTCCCACGGCAACATTCGTCAATCCGCGCGCGCCCTCATTCGATAAAAAGGCAACGTAATCCGCCCTTCTGGAAAACCAGTTGGGAAACATACTTCCATAGGTCTGGCTGTTTTCTTCGGTGCTGAAGTGCCCTAGGGTCCCTATCATCAAAATCGACTCGGCAGAATTTTCCTCGGCGGTGGGAATGTTTCCTTCGCGGACGACGAAACGCACCGGCTTAAGAAAGGCTCGGTCTTTCGCCCACCGGGCCAGGCTAAGCATTACGGCCAGTCCAGAAGCGTCCGAGGCCACTGCGCTGTTCAAAGGTAAGACGACTACCAGAGGAGGCTTTGTCTCCGGTTTCGGCGTCTTAGGAGTAAAGTTAATTCGTCTTGAGTAGAATAGCGGCCCCTGTGCAGCGATCGATGAAAGATCAGCATTCAGCGCCGCTTCGGATGGAAGTTGGTTATGCATGTTCAGTTGGCGGCTAACGGGACATCCATAAAAAACGTTGATCGCTTGATACGATACGTCCACCGCCAAACTAAGAGTTAGGACAATCCACCAGAGCCGAGACATGCGGGCGACCCCCTAACGGGGTATTATCCGATGCCCCTTCACCAATGACAACTTCGGCCGACGTAATCTAATGCGACGCAACGAGTAAAACGTCTAGTAATTCTGTTCCCTTTTTCCCGCTAGACCTCTCCTTCACGTGGGGGAGGAGCAAGATCAATGCCAGTCTTTGAGACGTAAAAATATGAGCAAACGTGCCTCGCAGAATAACCCCCCTAGGTGTCAGAAAGACCACGGTCGCAAAGTGCCCTAGGGAAAAAATTCAATTTGGGACGTTGGCAAGGCAAGCCGCCACGTCGGCCGGACGGCTTGCCGTCACGTTGATCCCGGTACTCGTCTAGGGAGTAATCTCGATAGAAAGTATTCCCGCGGGCTCGCTTTGGAATTTTTCCGCCACGGAAAGTCGGTTTTCCTGATCGGCGGGAGCAAAAACATCTTTGATCGCCTGATTGCGTGACGCTTCATCGATACTCAGACCAGGGTATTTGAGCATGCATGTCAGCGGCTTATCCGTCGATACCATGCAGTAGCCATACACATCATCACCTTTTACTTCGACGAAGTTTTTCGACATAGGCCCCGTGAAGGAAAATTCTGGGGCTTTGTCCCCAACTAGCACCGGCGGCAAACAGTAATGGACCGTAAGTATCCCATTGGTAACCGTAGCGTCAGACAACGTGGGGGTATATTCACTCGCCGATTGCAGGGCGTCTGGAACCGGTACGTGATAAACGGTGGCGTTGGCAACGAACGCGCTGACTAGAGTCATCAGAACGACGATTTTTTTCATGGCAGTTTCCTCTCGTTATTGGCTTGCTGGTTTTTTGAAAATTGTTTTCGCGCGTATCGGGTGGCTCTTCCCTTGCCGACTCTTTCTAGATGTCCGAGGCGTAAGAGCTCGCTCAGGTCTCGACTGGCGGTTATTTCGGATGTCTCAAAAAGGCCCCGACAGATTCCCGTGTCGATGAAGTCGTTTTCGAAAAGATATTTCAAAATTCCGTATTGACGGTGGTTTAGTCCCGACATGGGAATATCTTCTTCGATTCCCGTGGAGAGTATCGGCTCGGAGGCCGTCGCGGTCAGCGTCGCATTAGTTGCCGGATGTTTCAGCGAATGTGCCACCACGCCGACATCGGGGCGCAGTTGGTAGCCCGCGTCCGATGCCTCGATCCAATGCGACCGGGAGGCTAGAACCTTTCTTAACTTCGCTACCGTCGAATAGATAAGAGCGTCGTGCCTTAGAGAATGGTATCGATACTTCCAAATTCCTTCGATGAGTTCCTCTTTGGTTTTGGTGCCTTTGTGGAGCTCTAAAAGGAGATTGCGAAGCGACTTCGAAATCGTGTCTGGATAGTGTTCGACACTTCCTTTATCAAAAATCGTTAGCGATCCGGGCTGCAATTCTAAATAGAGCACCCGCTCGCCTCGCTTAACCGGTAATACCTCAGCCAATAGCCCCAAGTAACCACTTCGCACTATCGACTCAGGCGCATTCGTGGGGTCTCGTCGAATAAGGTCCATTAAGTCACCCACTGGGTCTTCGCCGTATCGGATTGGCATGGCTTGGGGAGACTTCGCACGGGAGAGCATTCTCGACGCGACTCCCTCGCCCACTTTCTGAGTTAGACGATTCACATGCCCCTCTAACTTCTTTTCGCAAACTTCCAGCTTCATCTCGGCCGCGAGCTTTCGCTCAAAGCCTCTGAGTCTTAGCTCCAGAAGAATGTCCACTTGGATATCGATCTGAGTGAGTGCATTGCGAAGGAGGTTCAGTGACAGATGGGGCTCGCCTTCTAAGTAATGTAAGTAAGCATAACGAAGATTTAGGGTGGCGGCATGCCGACGATTCTGCGTGCTGTAAACGATGCGACAACAGTCATTGAGAATGTCTTTGGCACCCGAGATGTTTCCACGCCTTAGATATTCTTCAGCAACGTTGAGCAAGAGCATCGACTGGGTGTAGCTATCCTGTTTTGAGAGGCCACCGATCTTTTTGCCCAGTTTCCCGATGATCTCACTCTGATCTAATCCAAATCGCGCCCGATAGCTGAGTAACGATGACTGAATGGTCTCTTGCAACCACAATGCGCCTAACTGCGACGCGAGGTGTTCGGCGAGTTCAAGCGTTTTCATCCCGCGTCCGACTTCGCCAGTCAGCACCAGCGTATGTCCTTTAAGATCAGCGGCAAAAGCCCTTCCATACAAGAAGCCCGCCCCCAGGGCGGCTTCAAAGCTTTTCTCTGCCGAGCGAAGCGCCCTTCGCATACTCCCGGCAAAGTAGTGATAAAAGCCCAGTCCCTGAAAACGATAAAACTTCGACACCATGTCATCCGTCTCGCGCCACGCCCTCGCATTCAGGGCAAAGTAGTGACGGGATTTTTCATAGAAGGAATGACGGCAGAAACCGATACCCAGAAAAAAACGACAGGCAACGCGCTGCGCCGGCGTCAACGGACTTTCCTTCAGTCCATAAGCGGTCTCAGCCTCGTCAATTCTGCCCAACATGACTAAGGCACCAATGACATAAGGGAATTCATCTAACGAGAAGACCGCAGAGGGCGAGTCGAACGTACGTTCGGCAACTTCGCGGTGCTCTCCCGCGAAGAAAAGTGTAGAAACTGATTTTACCCCGACCTTCCCCACATCCCTTTTATATCTAAATTCCCGTCAAATCCCATCAGGTTTTTTCAGTACGCCTCAGTGTCCACCATCAAACCGGCCCGATAGTCTTAGTTTGAGACGCTAGATGAACCAACGAAAATTAGGAGGAGCCGATGAAATTTTTTAGTCAAATCCTTAGGGTCGTGGCCTTAAGCCTCGCAGCCTTTACCGCGGTGTCAAATGCCGCCTTTCTTCCGGTGTGTCAACGCACGCCGCAAGTGAAAAAATTCCTGGAGGAGGCGACGCGTAAAACGTGCGATACCATGACGGAATCTGATCTATTGCCAATTACGCGCGTGGCAGTGGATGACGGAACGGTGACCGCATTCCAAGCGGATGATTTTTCTGGACTCACGAATCTGGAAATTCTAAACATTCGAAACAACACTTACACCGAACTTCCGGAAGGGCTTTTCACGGACCTCGTGAACTTGAAGACACTTGTTATCATAAGTACAACTCTTCGCCATTATCCGGACGACTTTCTCGCCACCAATCCAAAAATCGAAGATCTGCACTTGTTCAGAAATGCGGTTCGTTCGATTTCCGAATCCGTTCTGACTCGATTAGAGAAACTGCAAAATCTAAATACTCTAGATTTCGACTTCGCGCTGGGCGATGCCGAGAAGGCAAGGCTACAAAAAGATTTCCCGGATAACGGCAAGGTCCAACTGTCCTTTTACTAAAGGAGCTTAATCATGGACCGCGCACGCCTCCCAGGTCTGAATCCAGGCCAACGCCACCCCGACTGGTTCCAGGTATACGAAACCTCGGTGGAGTCCCAGCTCCCGTGGTTTTTTCCTGACCTCGATCCTGATATCCGCAGTGAGCTTGAAGGTTTGAAAAAACCGACCAGGCGATCGGCATTGGATATCGGTTGCGGGTTGGGAAACCAGGCGGCGCTTCTTGCTCAACTAGGCTTAAGGGTCACCGGATCGGACATTTCGATTCCGGCGATCTTACGTGCGCGGTCCCTTCATCCCACTCCCGTTTTTGTTGTCGATGACATTCTTCGTACTTCGCTGCCGGAGCGAAGTTTTGACGTCATCGTAGATCGAGGCTGTTTCCATATTCTGGATCCCAAAGAATATGTGCAGTACCTCCGAGGGGTGCAAGCTCTCATGCGCCCCAAAGCCCGTTTCTTTCTGAAAGTGTTGAGCACAGAACAGGGAGATTGCGATTTCGGCCCCCTCAGATTCTCAATGGAAAGACTGCACGACATTTTTACTCGAAAATTCGAAATTTTAAAAATACGGCGGACCATCTATCAGGGTTCAACCCCGCATCCGCCTAAAGCATGGTTTTTAGCCATGCGTTCAAAGAAGGAGAATGAAAATGACCACGTTTGAAATAAGAGCGCGATGGACGGGAGGGCTCGATGGTGTGGGCTCACTCACCGGGGAAGGATTGGAATCAAAGTTTTCGGTTCCAAAAGATCTCAAAGGGCCTGGTCTGGGGACCAATCCCGAAGAACTTTTACTGGGCGCGGCGGCCTCCTGCTTTCTGATTACGACGGCCGCCATTCTGAAACGATTGAACGTCTCCATAGCGAATCTAAGTATCCAGAGTCAGCTCGAGGTAGAGGTCGGCTTGGGTATCGACGTTCGAAAACTCATTCACCGACCAACGGTGACAGTAAAATCATTAGCCACCCCCGAAGTGGTTAAGACCGTAAATCAAGCGTTATCCCAGGCCGAACAATATTGCCTAATTTCGAAAGCCATTCGCGGGAATGTCGCTATCGAAGTGGTAGCCATCATCACCGGAGAATAGACAATGCGAAGCCTCATCCTAGCCTGTTTGCTTCCCACTGTAGCTTTTGCTGACGTAGCTAGTCGGTTAAATACCCTATTACACAACCCCCTCACGGGGCTGCCCCAATATGAATCGGCGGATCCACCAACGGTCGCAAACGCAACGCTCGGCCGACTTCTGTTTTATGACAAGCGTCTATCGAAAGATGGCACGGTGGCATGCGCGAGCTGCCACAGTGTCACTTCCGAATATTCCAATAACCTTTCGGTGGCGGTCGGCATCGGGGGAGCGTTAGGAACACGCAAAGCACCTCCCCTGCTCAACAAAGCTTTTCTTTCGCCACAATTTTGGGATGGAAGAGCCAATAGTCTTGAGGACCAAGCTACGGGACCGCTCTTTAATCCGATCGAGATGGGAACGACCAGCGATCAGGTCGTAGCAACGCTCACGAACATCTCAGGCTACGCCCCCTATTTTCAAACGGCGTTCGGCGACAAAACCGTTACGATACCTAGAATTACCCGAGCCATCTCCGACTTTGAAAGAACGTTAATGTCAGGAAACTCCCTTTGGGACAGATGGCAAAAAGATCCGACGACGGTCTATCCGATTGAAGCCCAACGCGGCTACGATCTATTTCTAGATCGAGACTGCAAACAGTGCCATGTGCCTCCTTTTTTCACCGACAATCTTTTTCACAACACCGGTATTGGTTTTAAGAACGGAAACTACTCCGATGAAGGTCGCTACGGGTTTACCAAACTGTCGGGAAGCGAAAAGGACCAAGAGAAGGCGGCCTTCAAAACCCCGACGCTGCGCAACTTAGCCAAAAGAGCCCCCTATATGCATGACGGATCGATGGCATCGCTAGATGACGTGGTGACCTTTTACAACAAGGGAGGGGTCGCCAATCCCGAGTTAGACGCCCACATCATTCCCTTGGGATTGACGAAAATTCAACAAAGTGACCTTAAGGCTCTCCTGCTTACCCTCGAAGGGGAAGGGTTCGAAGAGGTACCCCCGACCGCCGGAGAGTTTCCCCAGTGAGAATCCCATCAAATCCCCTCAAATCAAGCTAGGGAAGGTAAGTGGTTCGCGTGTTCCCGACTAGGTAATGTGAACTTGTGAGGTTGGAGTAACTTGAAATGTCGATCATAGTTCAAAAATATGGCGGAACTTCCGTTGCGACCCCTGAGAGGATCCGTTGCGTCGCCCAGCGAGTGATCGCTACCAAACGCGCGGGTCATCAGGTTGTGGTGGTCGTTAGCGCCATGGCTACGGAGACAGATCGGTTGCTCCAACTTGCCAAAGCGGTGGCTTCAGGAGGGCACCCCAGTGAAGTGGATGTTGTTGCCTCTACCGGTGAAATGGTAGCGGCCGCCCTTACCGCTTTAGCCCTGCAAGCCGCCGGCGAAAAAGCACGATCACTCCTGGGCTTCCAGCTGCCGATACTCACCGATACTTCCTACGCCGGAGCGCGCATTCTCTCCGTGAATAGCGCCCCGATCCTCGCCTGCTTCGAAAGCGGAGTTATTCCCGTCATCGCGGGCTTTCAAGGAGTGGACGAAAAAGGCCAGATTACCACTTTAGGACGCGGCGGCTCTGACACCACTGCCGTTGCGATTGCCGCGTCCTTAGGTGGTGCCTCGTGCGAGATCTATACCGACGTCGACGGCGTTTACAGCGCCGATCCTAGAATTTGTCCCAAAGCCGTTTTACTTCCCGAAGTCTCCTACCGCTTTATGCGCGAGGCAGCGGGGTTGGGAACCAAAGTGATGCACGATCGAAGCGTTTCGATGGGCATGCGCTATCAAGTTCCGATCACCGTTAGAAATTCATTTAACGATTCCCATGGCACCGCGATCGGAAATAAAGAGACCTCCGTCAGCTGCATCGCCCTGGATTCCAACATAGCGCGAGTGAGTTTCTTCGGGAGCGAGAGAATAGCGTTAATTCCCAAATCCAGCATTTCCGGTCTGGCCGACGACTACAAGCAACAGATTCTTTTTGTGGACGACGAAGTGGCTAAAGTCTCCGTGGTGGGCGGTCCCCTTACGATCAACCCCGCCTACCACCTCCCAACCATGGTAGGTAACTTAAATGACCACGACGTCCCATGTTTGGCGACATCGGCGGGTCCGTTGAGTTTAAGTTTCCTCGTTCCCAAGACATCCGCGACCGACGCCGTCCAATTGCTTCATTCACTTTCACATTCACATCAGGAGGCTATCTAATGTTACTGCCCACAGAAAATATCTCCATGGCGAAACGACACGCCCACGAGACAGCGTTGTGGTTCGACGCGACTCAAGGAACAGAACTGTTAAGCCGGGCCCTTCACTCCGGCTACAACGGAGTCTTGGTGGATATCCCCACCTACTCGGAAATCGAAGCGGTCTTAGGAAATCGCATTACGACGATTTTAGACGTGGGAGAGGTCTCAGACCTTGGGGAGCCCTTCCGATCTAGAAAACAAGACGACAACTTCGTGGTAGCCAGCCGAGACAAGTCGACTCTTCGAAGGCTAGCCCTAGCGGGTTTCACAACGGCTTTTCGGGCTCATGTGATCGACGCTGAGACCCTGCACGACGCCATCGAAGTCGGAAAAGAAAATGCCTACGTGCTAATGAGTTTTAAAGATCCCACCAACATTCCGCTGGAGTTGGTCATCGCCTCTCTTCAGGCATCGGACACTATTCTCATTAAGGAGATAGCTCCCGATGATGTAGATGATGCGATCGTCACTCTGGGGGTCATGGAAGTGGGCGCGGATGGAATCATTGTCACTCCCGGTTCTCATCAGGCGATGGATGCCTTCTTTCAAAAACAGACTATCGCCGGTGAAAAGACGATAGCCCTTCAGGTCGCGGAAGTCATAAACGCGCGACCCGTCGGAATGGGTTATCGAAGCTGCATCGATCTTGCGACCATCTTTAGCGAGACTGAAGGGATGCTGGTGGGTTCGACTTCGCAGGGCGGCATCTTCTGCTGTCCCGAAGTCTTTCACCTGCCTTATATGGAGCTCCGCCCGTTTCGGGTGAATGCCGGAGCCGTTCATAGCTACGTATACAATCTCAATAATCGTACCGATTACATGACGGAACTTCGGGCGGGATCCCCGGTCATGATCACTGACCACAAGGGTCGAGTGCGAAGAGCCTACGTCGGACGCGTGAAAACGGAAGTTCGCCCGCTACGTCTCATCGAAGTGAAATTTCCGCACGAAGACGGAGCCAAGAGAGTCAACATTTTACTCCAAGATGACTGGCATGTTCGCGTCTACTCCGACGATGCCAAACCGAGGAACATTACCGAACTGCGCCCGGGGGACAAATTGTTAGGTCACTTAGCCGATCCCGGTCGTCACGTCGGAATCAAAGTCGCTGAACACATCCTAGAGGTATGAGGCAAATATGACAGGCAAGAAAATCAGACTGAGTCGGTTTCGTTACCGTGACTCAAAGCAAGGCCTTATCGTTCCCATCGATCACGGACTCACGCTAGGTCCGGTCGCAGGACTTGGCTCGGTTCGAGAAATATCAAGTTGGATCAAACACCCGGCAATCTGCGGTGTGATCGTGCACAAAGGGATGGCCGAGCGTCTGGGCGATGCGGGGCTGCTCGATGGACTGGGAGTCATGGTTCATCTCAATGGAATGGCGATGCTCGCGAAACACCCCGATACGAAAGAACGTGTTACCGGGATCGCGACGGCCGTGAGACTAGGGGCTGATGCCGTCTCCTTTCAGGTAAACTTCGACGGGCAAAATGACTCGGCCAATCTTAGACAGATGGGAGACATTGTTGATGAAGCGAGTCGTTTTTCACTTCCCGTCTTAGCGATGGTTTACGACAAAGTGAAATGCGAAGGAAAGGTGCGCACGGAACGTTTACGGCACCTCATTCGCCTTTCCATCGAGTTGGGATGCGACGCGATTAAGATTGCTCCACCAGAGGCGCCATCGGAATTAGCCGGTCTCTTAGATGGCTTAAGCGAAGACATTCCAGTTTTCTTAGCGGGCGGATCAGTAACGACCCCCGATAGCCTTACCCAAATGGCTCGGGCTGGTATTCGGGCAGGTACCGCCGGATTGTGTGTGGGCAGAAATGTATTCCAACGACCTGATTCAGGGGAAATCCTAACCCAACTCCGGGAAGTCCTCTTGCCCCGTTTTCCCCGTGTTTCGGAACTTCCTCTTCATGGAGAGATCTCTTATGGGGCTCACTGACTTTCACGCCCACTTAGCGCCCACCCCGGAGGCCAAGGTTAGGCTTCTTGATACGATGAATCAGCTAGGAATCACCCGAGCGGTCGTCGTAGCAGGCGGGCTAGTCAATCCAACCACCCTATCGCGGCAAATTTCTAACGGAGGCGGGAACGATATCCCGGTTCCCAACGAGGCCATTTGGAAACTCTGTTCCGAGTCAGATGGAGTGCTTTTCCCTTTCTATTTTGCAAATCCCCATCAACCTCCCATCGACTATGAAACCAATGGAGAAAAGTTTTTTGGGTTGAAGTTGGGGCCGGCGGTGCATGGCATAGCTCTGGACGATGCGAGAACGGTGGCTTACCTAGTTCAAGCCCAAAAGTTTGGACACCCGGTCTACCTACACTGTTTGAGTCGCCCGGGTTTTGATATTGAAGCGCTTATTGCCATAGCCACTGGTTTTGCCAAAATTGAATTTATTTTGGGTCACGCCGGAATCGGGAACTGTGATTTTGCGGCCGTTGACCGTATCGCCCCTTTTTCGAATATTCATTTTGAGACCTCTGGTGGTTTCTCTTCGGTAATTAAGTACGCCATTCAAAAGCTTGGAATTGGACGAATCCTATTTGGAAGCGAATACCCGCTTCAAGATCCACGGTTAGAGCTCTTAAAGGCCCGCGTCACCGAAATGACTCACGAAGCATTACACACCAATGCCTGTCGACTGCTCGGATTGGAGAGAGCTCATGCGTGATCTTTTAGACGACGTCGTCCAACGCGCGAAACAGAGCCCCTTCTATCGCGAAAACCTAACTGTCGAGAAGTGGGTTGAAAACGAGATCCCGATCACAACCAAGGACGACTTAAGAAGAGGCTACCCCTTCGCCTTTTTGGCCACGGCCAAAAACAAAATCGCCACCTATCACGAAAGTAGCGGGACCGAAGGAAAACCAACGGCCTCCTACTTCAGTGAAAATGATTGGAAAGACATCTCTACCCGATTCCTGCGCAACGCCGTCGAATTGAATAGTAACGATACTTTTTTCATCAAGACACCCTATTCCATGGTCACCACGGCCCATCAAGCGCAGTACGCCGCCAGATCGGCAGGAGCTTTGGTAGTTCCCGGGGATAACCGCTCTTCCAATATGCCCTACTCACGCGTGGTCCAGCTATTGGAAGCCTTAGAGGTATCGGTGACATGGAGCATGCCCACTGAAGTGCTCTTATGGAGAATCGCGGCGGAGGCGAATGGATTTTCTCCGAGCTGTCATTTCCCCAAACTGCGTGGATTTTGGGTAGCCGGTGAGCCGCTGAGTCGCGCGCGCAAGAGAGTCTTGCAGCAGCTGTGGGATGGAAAAACCATCTATGAGGACTATGGAAGCACAGAGACCGGAAGTCTGGCGGGAGAATGCAAAGAGGGGCATCTGCACCTGTGGAGCGATCGCGTTCACTTTGAAGTACTGGACGCTACCGGAACGATCTCGGCCGAAGGAAGAGGGCAATTACTCGTCACCCCGTTGTTTCGCGAGGCGATGCCGCTCCTGCGCTATCTCATTGAGGACGACGTCGTAGTCACCCAAGGCCAGTGTCCGTGTGGTTGGAACTATCCTACCGTGAAAGTACTGGGAAGAAGTTCGCAAACCATTCGAACGCAAGGACAGGAATTCACACCCTTGGCCGTCGAAGACGCCATTTTTACCGCCGGAAGTGCCCTGGGAGTCGCCCTCTGGAAAGGAATTTGGGATGAGGGTGAGTTCGAAGTGAGTGTCTACAGCATGGGCAGTGCCGACTCAAATTCCATTAAAGATTTCGAAGAACAGTTGTCTGGCCTATTAGGAATCCGAACCAAAGCTTCAACCGCCCCCCTTCATCGCTTTGTGAACCCTCAAGTACTTACGAACAAACTACAATTTTCAAAACCGCGTTTTCTATTTAAACGCGGCGAAGATTCCCTACAAGGAATTCAATATGCATAGGAGAAACACATGAACACCAACACCATCCTGTCCGAATCACTAAGGAAGGCTCACGCCGAAAATAAGAAGCTTGGCTGCGGCAATTTCCTTCACATCGCGGCGGAGGCCTCGCCGACCGCCGATCAAAGACATCTTTGGCTCAATGAGACGTGTCGCCTATTCACGGGAGAAGTCTTTGAAGGTTTTTCACTCACGGAATTACGCCATGCGGTCGATACCTACGCCTCTTGGTATTACGGCGCCGGGGTCAGGCCTAAAGATCCGATTGGAATCTATGTGAGCGAAGGCGTGGGCAACCTCATTCACTATTTGGCGTTAAACGCCATTGGAGCCATCCCCGCCATCGTAAACGGTAATATGAACGCCGCTACCGCCGCTAAATGGATGGAAAAAGTGGGGGTCGTAGGACTTTACACCGATGAATCCCATGCGTCGCTCATCAATCCCCACATTCAAAATAACGCAGCCCTTCGCTTCTTGGTAACCGATGCTTCGGCGGCGAAGGTTTTTCGGCCCGAACTCCCAAGTCACTATCCTTTCGAACACGCGGATCAGGATCCGGTTCTGATCGGCCATTCTTCTGGTACCACCGGAATTCCCAAAGCGGTGGAGTTTCAGCACCGGCAATTCTTCTATGGAATTCGCTACCGTTTGGGATTGCCATTTTCGGCGGGATCGGAACGCATTCTTTCGGCCCTTCCCCATTCGCATTCGGCCGGAATCGCTTACCTTATGCTGGCCGTATTGAACGGTTGCAGCACGATGATCTTGTCGACCAATCAGCCGGATGTCGTCACCTCTAGCATCGAGACATTCAAGCCTTCGATGGTGGTGGCCTTCCCTGAGACCTACGTTTTGTTAAACGACATCGACCTGGACAAATATGACTTAGATTCTATCCAGCTCTGGTTCAACGGAGGCGACGCCGCCCACGAAGCGCATATCCGCCGCCTGGTGGCCAAGGGACACCACACCGTCGAGGGAAAGCGACGGCCGGGATCGGTATTCATCGATGGGCTTGGATCTTCGGAGATGGGCTTTTCTCTCTTCCGAAACGTTCACACTCCCACTACGGAGAACTACAACCGATGTATCGGCAAGCCACTCGATTGGGTGGATGCGGCGGTGCTCGGCGAGAATGGAGAAAAACTCCCTCCTTATAAAGTCGGAAAATTGGGCGTCAAATCTCCAACGATCACCCCTGGCTACTGGAACGATTCGGTGTTAACCGCGAGATCCCAAGTCAATTCCTACTTTTTGACCGGCGACCTCTTTTACTATGACGAACAGGGACGCTTCTATCACGTCGATCGCATCCCCGATGTTATTAACACCCGCGAGGGCGTGGTCTACAGCCTTCAAACCGAAGAGATGTTGCTCAGGAAGTTTCCTGCCATCTCCGATCTGTCGGTAGTGGCCTCCCCGGAAGAGAACGGATTTAATTCCGCCGTGGCAGTGGTTCGCCTTCGAAAGGGAGACAATTCCACTTCCGCGACCCTCTTGCAGGAGTTCAACCAGATTCTAGAATTAGCGGGAAAGAAACCGCTGCATGCGGTTGTCTTTGGAGATCTAGAAGACTTTCCTCTAGGCCCGACCGGGAAAGTGCTCAAGCGCGAACTTCGTGAACATTTCCAAAAGCTCTTTAGCCTAAACTCTCGTCGAAACACCTCAAACCCGGAGCCTCTCCATGCTTAATCCATGCGCCGTACCTTCCGATCTTCAAGCCAGGTGGGGGTTGTGGTTGGAGCCCGAGTGGATTGACTCGCTCGACGCGACTCCCTTTCTAACCGCTTGCCGGGAAGGGACAATCACCCTCCCGGAACTGGAGAATTTTTTGTCGCAACAGTTCTTTTATTCGAGACACTTTACGCGTTACCTTTGCGCCCTGCTCTCCAATGTCATTAACGAAGGGGATCGAAGAGAGCTTACCGAAAATCTCGTCGATGAAACCGGTATGGGAAAGGCTGGGGGCGTGCCTCATTCCGTACTCTATCGGGACATGATGACCAATCTTGGCGTGGATTGGACCAAACAGAAACCACTGCCGGAAACACTAAACCTTGTCCAAGTCATGTGGGAGAGCTGTCGCAATCCAAACCCCGCGGTTGGTTTGGGTGCTCTCTGTCTGGGGGCCGAGGCCATTGTGCCGCATGTCTACAGTCAGATCGTCCACGGATTTGAGTCATGTGGGATTTCCGCCGAAACGCTCAACTTCTTCAATATTCACATCGCCTGTGACGATGAGCATGCGGTCACGATGAAGAACATCATTGAGCGAGAGATGAGAGGCCCCGAGCAATTCCTAACGCTTCGCTGTGCGGCCGCTCGAGTGATTTCCGCCCGAGCGCGTTTTTTCGGTGCCTTGTCCCAGCAACGTCCGTTAAGCCTCACCAGGAGCGAGTATCATGCAGCAATATAGTGCCAAAGACTTTGGCCGAACCAAACAAAGCCCGGAACTGGTCGTGCCGGAGAGGCTCCTTCACTCCCAGGTGGAAGCCTCAGGGATCGATACCCCTTTTAGTGGGGAACGACGCCATCCGGTTTTTGTCGTCGATCTTCCGTCACGCACCTTAAGTGTCACGGTCGGGCATCTGGCTCAGGGAGAGAGAACTCGTAAGCACCGACACACTTACGAGACCATTCTCTATATTCTAGAGGGAAGCGGTACAACGACTATCGAAGACAAAGTTGTCGAATGGACGGCGGGCGACGCTGTCTATGTTCCCGTATGGGCTTGGCACTTTCATGAGAATCGAGGAACCGGGCTCTGTCGTTATTTGGCCTGCGAGAATGCGCCGATGCTCCAAAATTTAGGCGCCGCAGTAAGGGAGGAGCAGTGAATCATTTTCATTTTCCCTCGGCCAATGCACTTCCCACGATCTCTTTTTATGAAAGGTACTTCGGATTTCGAAAAATAAGGTTATTAGGCAACACACACATCCTGATAAATCAGAACAAATTTCTTTTAGCGATCGATGAGTCGACAGCGAGTGATCCTCTGCCTGCGACGAGTCATTTAGGATTTCAACTTCCCGATAAGGAAGAGGTCCGCAAAATACATGAACAGATGCGCACCGACTTTCCATCGGATACGGGGCATCTGCTCGAACCATCGGCCCGCGCGTTACATTACTATTGCTCAGATCCCTCGGGAAACCGTCTAGAGATTGGTTGGTACGAACTCTCGTAAATTTCTTATTCCGACGCTGACCGACACCCCTGCCTTATGATACATTGGACTATCCAATCCACATCACCGTTCAGGGAGACGCCATGCTGATCAAAAAGTTCACCCCAATTCTTCTGGTTGATTCGATAGAGGACAATCTGACGTTTTGGGTCGATAAGCTGCACTACAAAGTCTCGGTCAGCGTGCCTCACGGAAAGCATTTAGGATTCGTTATTTTGCATCACGGCGAGTCAGAGGTGATGTTGCAGACCAATTCCAGCTTGTCCAAAGACATTCCGGCCATCATGACTCCCAAATCTGACAAGCAGATGGTGCTTTACGCAGACGTCGAATCACTCGACGAAATCGAAGCATCACTGGTCAACGTGGATGTCATCGTCCCTAAACGAAAAACATTCTACGGCGCAACCGAAATCTGGATTCGCGAGCCCTCGGGAAACGTTGTCGGGTTCGCGGAATTTCCTAAAGACGCGGCTAATTAGTTTCTGTCGCGTTTCGCGACCCGCAATTTAATTCTAGCCAATTAAACCACTTCATGATGTTAAGAAGAAATGAAGTACCTACACACCATGATTCGAGTCGTCGATCTTGACCGATCCCTGCGATTCTATACTGAGATCCTGGGACTCAAGCTTCAGAGAAAAACGGATTTCCCCGAAGGTAAATTCACTTTAGCCTTCCTGGGTTCCGATCTAACTAGCGAACCCTATTTGGAGCTAACGCACAACTGGGAGACTCACCAATATGATCTGGGAAATGCCTACGGTCACATGGCCTTCGGAGTACCAGACATTTACCAAAGCTGTGAAGAGGTTCAGAAAGTTGGGGCTAAGGTTACCCGTCCCCCGGGCCCTATGAAACACGGCACATCTATCATCGCCTTTATCGAGGATCCGGATGGATATAAGATTGAGTTGATCCAACGGTAAGAAAGGCCTCAGGATTCGAAGTTAGGTGGCGCCCGCCGCTGGCGTGCGAGGCGGCTCTTCGCTGAAGAGGAGTTATTGCAAACGCCAGGGATTCGCACGGCGATAGTCTTTTCCAAACTCCAGACGTCCCTTCCATCGATTATGTGCAAAACACAAAAGCTGAATGTTACGAAGATCCTTCGAACTCCCACCCACGGCCCATGAGACTCGGTGGTCCAACTCAACGCCGGCTCTTTCGGTACAGCGAACACCGTTAGGGCTGACATAGGCGCACTGGTGCCCGGCTCGTTCTCGGGCGGCGTACTCGATTCCGCGCGGAATCCTGCGGCTGGGAGTCTCTTTTTTATCACGGCATTGTGGTTTACGCGCTCGCTTGGCTTTTTGCCTAGGATCATGATCATGGAGGTCATGATTCAGGGCCTTTTTCAAAATAGCTAAGCTATTGCCGTCAGGAAATTCGTGCTTATGAATTTCCTTAGCTCGTTTAAGTTGTTTTACAAATTCCTCATCGACTACCAAGACAAATTTAGCGGTCTTCCCATCGAGCGGGATAATCTTCTCCTGACCGTCTAGCTTCCAATCTGGAGGGAGTTTTTCGGGAAAGAGTTCCGATAACCACCATTTAAGTTCTGGCTCAGTTTTCCCCACGGCGGTGGTGAGTAAATCGCGGTGATTTTCTTCGGTGAGGTGCCTTACTAAGAGAGAAACAGCAGTGAGCTGAAGCTTGCTCTCAGCCAAGAAATCTAAAATCAGGGGAAAACGTGAGGCAGCCCGCGCCACCCAAATTCTTTTTAGTGCGGTACCATGGCAGAGCCCCAATAAGCGCTCACAGAAGTCTTGAATGGAAGAGGCTCCTTCCTCAAGAAAGAGTTCTCGATTTTCCACTTCGATAAGGTAGCGCAAGAATGAAACGAGGTTTTCGTGTTCAGAAGCCACCAGTTTTCTGATGCCAGTTTTTATCTCCTCATTGGTCATTTCCCTGAACCCAATCATTGAGATCTCCTTCTTTTATCGACGATAAACTCATTATTTTGTATCTCGTCATTTTCTATTTCACAACGAAATACGTCGATAAAATTAAAAAAACTCTTCACGAGCAACGGCCCTCACCTCGGACTTCGAAAATTAAATAAATATGCTGTCATGGGTGGGGGGGATTAAATGGGCCGCCGGAGGCATCTTGATGACTCCGAAGGCCCTCCTCTGGATAGGAGACTGTACTCAAATTGGATAACACACCTCACGGGTGCTTTTCGTGCCCGGATTTCTCCGTGCCTCCTTGAAGTACGGGTAGTACCACTGCGTCGGCACGGCAAAACCAGGCCCGAAAATCCCCTCGTGATCTGCATTATTGAGTACAGGCCCTAGGACACACGCTTCGGATTTCCAGAGTTTTTCTCTTCGACAGCACATTTTTATTTTTTCTCATTGACACCAAAAGTCATAATATACGCGCCGTCTACTTTACTTTCCGCGACTGACGTTTAAATCCGTTTCTTATCTGTTTTGACAGCCTCTGAGCCCAGCGCGCGAATGAATCTATCTCCACGAGGGAGTGGTAATTCAAATTTCCATTGAGGCCATTCTACGACGACAAAAGCTGATTTTAAAACCCA
>Ga0206963_10064_pt1 | contig 36870 bp, 31 predicted proteins | sample Alteio_BWOrgHeat_28_FD_152958 | JGI IMG/M metagenome (GOLD analysis project Ga0206963, IMG submission 152958) | Enriched cells from forest soil in Barre Woods Harvard Forest LTER site, Petersham, Massachusetts, United States -... | ecosystem: Environmental > Terrestrial > Soil > Temperate forest >... | reverse complement strand
CCTAACAAAATTGTTCCCTCCGGATAACAATGGAATACTTTTACTTTACCGTTTTCGATGTGAAAAACATCACAGCAGGGGGTGCTCATTTTTTTCCCGGTTGCAGGTATTGTTCCCATTGGCAGCGCAAGGGGGCCTTTGTGGGTACCATTTAAAGATAATTCGACACATACGGTGTCTCCGATTAAATAGAAACTATAGAGCTCACGATGCATGTCAGGAAAAGCTTTTGCATAAACTTCAACAGTGCGTCCAATATCTGCGCCACGGTATTCTTTGCCGACCGAAGCATCATAAAAGACCCCATCCTCCGTGAATAGGTCTACGAATTCCTGGATTTTTTGCTCTTCGGCCATTTGGTACACTTTGCGGATCAGTTGCTCGTTTTTGGAAATAGTTTGTACGCTCATGATATTTGGTTTTGTGCCCCAAATCTATTCACACCAAACCTTTTCTCATTTGATATAAATCAAGAAATTACTTGACAAATGTCAAACGTAATTATCGCCGATAATTCTTTTGGGAACAAGGTGTCCGGAGGTTTCATGCAGGTAATAAATGAGCCTCTTATTTCCTTGACATAACTTGGTTGCGGACACGGCTGAGTGTTTCAGGAGATATACCTAAATAGGACGCAATCATACCTTGGGGAATCCTTAATGCTAAATCCGGATACCGTTGAAGAAAGTCTTCATACTTTTCACATGCTGATAAACTGATATTTGCAAGTATGCGGTTTTGCGATGCGTTATACGCACTTTGCAGAAGATTATTAACCATGTCATTAAAAGCGGGTATTTGTTGGCAAATCACGTCAAAATTCTCTTTCGAAATCAACACCGCTTCACTGTCTTCCACGGCGTCAATATTCAGTTTTGCCGGTTCTCCCGACATTAAGCTATCACGATCTGCTATCCACCAATGTTCTACAGCGAACTTAACGATATGTTCCACATTGTCCTTATCTACAAAATAACTTCTTAGGCAACCTTTCGTTACAAAAGCGTGTTGTTTGCAAATATCCCCTTCCTGGAGCAAATATCGATGCTTACGGAGTTTTTTCACAACGCTTAGCGACTTTATCCGGTCGGACTGTTCCGGAGACAGTTCGATCTTGCAATCCATGTATTTTTGAAAAACTTTATACATCAGGACAAGATAACTTTCAAAATTGTGATTTTCAAATTTAAAGTTTTGGGTGGATTTTGACGAAAGATCAGTTCAGGGTTTTTTCCTTACATTCATTGAAAACTCAATCTATGGGATTTTTCAGCAAACTCTTTGGTTCGGAAAAGAACGACTTCACCCCCTCAGCCGATCTTATGCCCGAAGACAAATTCTGGCAACTGATCGCCGCCTCCCGCAATGAGTCCGGCGGCGACTCCGAAGGGCAGGAATCAGCGCTGAAGGCGCTGCTGCAGGAGCTGCCACTCAACGACCTGATCACTTTTAAGAACCGTTACCGGCAATTGCGGGGGCAGGCTTATACCTGGCCTTTGTGGGGCGCCGTCTATATCATTAACGGAGGATGTAGCGATGATGGTTTTTGTTATTTTCGGGATTGGCTGATAGCCCAAGGACAGGAGGTATATACGAATACACTGGCCGACCCCGAGTGGTTGGCGGATTTCGAATTTAGGGAGGAAGAAACAGATCTCGACGGAGACATTATTTCGTCCAAAGCCATTTTTGCCGAAGAAATGGCATATGTTGCCGACTCCGTTTTCCAAAAGCGCACCGGACAAGATATTCCGGCTGAGTTTGCCGAGAATAACGAGATCACAGGCCAGGAATGGAAGGAAGAAGGCGATGATTTGGCGCATATGTTTCCTAAGTTGTGGAAGGAATGTAATGGTTGCGAATAACCGTATGAAAAAGAACCTTGTTATATGTATTATACTCGCGGCGGTCGTAGCCCATACACCGGTGAAGGCTCAGTATTACCGCCTCCGGTCCGTCGAGGGAAAAGAAGTAAGAGTCCACATCGTAGCGCTTCCCCACGAGCTAAGAGTATCCTGTCTTCATGATACTTTGCTGCTTTATGAATACTTCGGTGACTACCATGCTACAGCGTTGAACGCCAGTTTTTTGCAGATTACCTATGCCGTTCGGGGCGGCAGCGGGTTAGGTCCTGAGAATATCGCGATATTGGCCGTCCGAGATGGTCACCTACGCCAGGCTTTGTTGCTGACGTCATCCTTCGAAGCCGTCGGTTTCAAATACCACCATACCGGTCACTACGTCTTGCAAGTCGGGTACCATTCAGGCCAAACGTTTGACCCGTATTATTTTTTTAAGGTCTACCAACCAGACCTGGCCATCAAAACGCTGCCCTTGCGCCACACTCATTCAATGTTTAGAGCGGAATAAATGTCTGAACCGTCTCCATAAAAATTTTCACGGTCGGATCAGGATCGCCCCGCCGGAAAATGAGGTAAAGTCCCACCTCATGAGGGATAGGAATAAAGCGGACCCCGGCTGCGCCCAATCGGGCATAAGAGGACGGCAACAGGGAAATACCCAATCCTTTGGCCACCAGGCTTAGGATGGTTGCGCCAAAGTTGGATTCGAAACGCGTTTTGGGGTAGAACCCATACTGACGGAAGACATTCAACAGGGTCTCTATGTATCCGTCCCCAGTGCGCAGGGGCGGCAGGATAAAATATTCGTCCTTCAATTCTTCCATTCCCTGAAAACCATTTCTGGCCTGGGGATGGTCTTCAGCAAGTGCCAGCGGGTGATTGTCGGGCAACACCAGGGCAAATGGCTCTTTACTCAGTAAAACAGCCTCCAGTCTTTTATCGGTGGTCCCTTCCCTTCTCAACCCGATATCGATCTGGAATTCAAGGAGAGCCTGGCTGATCATTTCGGCCGGTAATTCCGACAATCCGACGGTCAATTTCGGATACTGCTGGCCCACCGCATCCAATAATTCAGGCAACGTCGAATGTGCAACGGAACCTACATGCCCGATCCTGATCCTACCCGCCTCTCCCCTGGACATCTGGCGGGCATGCAAATGGACATTGTCAATCTCTGCCAGCATCCGTTGCCATTCCTGGTTCAAAAACGCTCCGGCCACGCTTAATTTCACTTCCCGCTTATTCCGTTCGAATAGCCTTATACCCAACTCATCTTCGAGGGCCTTTATCTGCCGGCTAAGTGATGACTGCGCAAGATTCATTTTTTCCGATGCATTCCAAAAATGCAGTTCCCTGGCTAAACCCAGAAAATAACGTATTTGATTGAGATTCATCGTAATCCATTTTTTGCATCAAACTGATTAAAAATAGCATTTTTCAGGATAAGAGCATTTCCCATATTTGCCCCATGAACTTCAGGAATGCTGGTATACAGGATTTGGATCGGATCGTCGATATCTATAATTCCACCGTCGCCTCGCGAATGGTCACTGCGGACACAGAGCCTGTTACGGTGGAAAGCAGGAAAGTGTGGTTTGCGGCCCATCACCCGGATAGAAGACCGCTTTGGGTCATCGAAGATGATGAGCATCGGACCGCCGGCTGGGTAAGCCTTCAGGATTTCTATGGGAGGCCTGCCTATGCGAAGACGGCCGAAATAAGCATTTACCTGGATGAACAATACAGGGGAAAAGGCAACGGGGCGGCGATCCTGTCCTATGCCCTCAATCGCGCAGCTGAATTTGGCATCAGCACTATACTGGGTTTTATTTTCGCCCATAATGAACCCAGTCTTCGGCTATTCAGGCGTGCAGGCTTCGAAGAGTGGGGGGCGCTGCATGAGGTGGCAGAAATCGACGGCAGGTCTGTCAGCGTCAGGATCCTCGGGAAGAAAATCGGCTAGTTGGTCAAACAGGAGCACCCGCTCTTAAAAAAATAGTCATTTGGCAACCAATTATTTCAATTTCTTTGATATTCCCGGCGATGTCATTTATTTAAATTGTGCCAGCTTGTCCCCTCAATTAAGGTCCGTCACTCAGGCAGGCCGAAAAGCCCTTGAAAGAAAGATCCGTCCCTGGGACATCAAGTCGGCGGATTGGTTCAATGATCCTGAAAGGCTGCGGGCGCTAGCCGCAAGAATCATAAATGCGGATACAGAGGGTATGGCATTAATTCCATCAGTCAGCTACGGAATAAGTATCGCGGCAACCAATATACCGGTCAGCAAAAACCAGCATATTATTGTCATCGATCAGGAATATCCGTCCAATTATTATGCATGGGCTGAACTAGCCAGGGCTAAGGAGGCAAAGATAATTACTGTTAAAAAAGAGGGGCAAACCTGGACTACGGCAATATTAAATGCTATTGACGATCGAACTGCTTTGGTCGCAGTTCCAAATTGTCATTGGACAAATGGGGCATTGATCGACCTCGGGGAGGTAAGTAAAAAAGCAAGGGTGTTGGCGCTGCGCTGGTTGTGGACGCCAGCCAGTCTATGGGCGTTCATCCCATCGATATCGCTGTCATCCAGCCCGACTTGGCTAACCAGGAATGGAAGCGAAAATTTCGCGAATTTGGTGAATTATCGGGATGATTTCCGGTCTGGAGCCAGGCGTTTTGATATGGGGGAATTTCCGGGCTTTATTCATGTACCTATGGCCATTGCGGCATTGACCCAGGTACTCGAGTGGGGAGTGCCGGATATTCAGGCCTATTTAAAGTCGATAACGGAGAAAATCGTGCTAAATGCAACGGCGTTGAATTTGGGCCTTCCAGGTACTACGGAACGATCGGATCACATGATCGGCATCGATTTGCCCGGAGGCGTGCCGGAGAAGCTGAAAGAGAGCTATGAGAAGGCCCGGATCTACGTCGGTTTTAGAGGGAAGAGTATCCGCATCGCTCCTTATTTGTATACGAAAGACGAGGACATTTACAAGTTGTTCGAGATAACAAAGCACCATATACCGCCTGAATAATGAAACCAGAATCATTCCGAAATATTTCTAAACCGACCAACGAAGCTCCTTGCACCTTTTTCGGTTGTTGAAATGACCCGTCGGGACTGCTTCGATCGCCTGGCTTTATCCACCCTTCGCAGGTTGCTATTCTAATGGTATTTTGGGTGAATTCTAAAGTAAATACAGAAGTCGTAGTAACCTTTCTATTTTCCGAGTATTTCTACCTATGAATCTTCGTTCTTAACGATTACCTTTGATTTATCCTACCTTCTATTTCCCATTATTTATGCCCATTCGCCATGGCTTTTTTGGCAGTTGACTCATTATTAAGAACTGTTGAAAATTTCACCCGCTGTCTGGTATAGGTTGAATTTGGCTGCCAGTCTGAGTGTTCGGCGAGAGATCACTTGTTGGCCGAATTGCTTTCGGGAAGAGTTGTGAGATTTCAAACGAATAGTACGCTAACCAATATCCTGATGAAACGGAATATTAGTCAAAAGCTCATTCTTCTATCGTTCATTGCACTGCCCGGAGTCGGGTTAATAGGCTATGCTGACTATAAAACCAACCAAAAACTGGTCGACTCAGGACAATGGATGCAACACTCAGAGCGGGTGATTGATCAATCGGACAACCTATACTCGCTTAGTAAAGATATTGAGATCCAAACGCAGGGCTGTCTTATTACTAACGACAGCGCATCTCTCGAACCTCGTATATTCCCGAAAACGATTTTCACCTATATCGGTCAACTCAGACGACTTACCCTGGATAATCCCTCGCAACAGCAACGGATTGATTCACTGACTTTATATATGTTCAAGTATTTGAACTTTTCCTACCAAACAGTCGAATTGAGAAATAGCGGGGGATTAATAAAAGCCATCGCTTTCATCGAAACCAAAGAAGGTCTTCACTATTCGGACCGTATAAACTCTATCATCAAGGGTATTCAGCAGGAAGAAAACAGCTTACTCACGCAGCGCATGAAAACCAACGAACGCAGCGTGTCGGCGTTCAAATTATTTTCCGCAGGAATGCTACTTTTAATGGGCGCAATTGTCGTTCTTCTCGTACTAACTGCCGGCAAATTCTTCCTCCAAACTAAAGAGAAGGACCTGCGCGCCGCTGAACTGGTGATCGCGAACAAAGAGCTCGCTTTCCAAAACCGGGAGAAAGAGCGACGGGCTGAAGAGCTGATTGTCGCCAATAAAGAGCTAATCTTTCAAAACGATGAGAAGGAAAAGCGGGCGGCTGAACTGGTCATTGCAGAAGAGCAAATCGAGTTTGACCGGAACAATCTCGCGGCGTTGATCAACAATACGGACGATATGATGTGGAGCATCGATGCGGATCTTCGCTTGATCACTTTCAACGAGGCGTTCAATAAAGCCATCGTGTTAGCAACCGGAACCCGACCCCGAAAAGGAGAATATATCCCTTCATCCCATGTCACCGATAATCGTTTGAACACATTTAAAATATTATATGAAAAGGCCCTAAAAGGGGAGAGTTTTTCCATCCTTGACCGGCTCGATTACCCTGCTAACCTCTGGTCGGAAGTTTCATTTTATCCTCTTCGCAACGGGGATACGATCATTGGAACAGCTTGTTTTTCGAGGGACGTAACTCAACGAACAAAGAACGAACGGGTTTTGCGCGAGATGGAGTCGGAAATATCGAATCAAAAGATCCAGGAGCAGAAGAAAATTGCCAGGGCTATACTTAATGCGCAGGAAAAAGAGCGGAACCATATTGGCCAGGAGTTGCATGATAATATCAGTCAGATTCTGGCTAGTTCAAAACTGTACTTGTCTTCAGCCTGCGAGGGCAATGAATCCCTGAAGGAGTTAGTCAAATACCCCAGCGAACTGATCGAAAGCTCCATTCAGGAAATCAGGTTGTTGAGCAGCAGACACGTGACCCCATTAAAGAATGTCGATCTGCAAGACCTGGTGCAGTCGTTGCTGGACAGGCTTCGGGAAAACACATCGATCAATACGCTGCTTACATATGATACGGCCGAAATGGAATTGACCGATGATCTTAAACTAAATATATATCGGATTATTCAGGAACAAATCAACAATATTGTCAAATATGCATCGGCCGGGAAAGTAAATATTACTATAGAGGCAAAAACTGCCGGTCTTCACATTGAATTGAACGACGATGGCGCGGGCTTCGACCTGACCAGGAAAAGGAGCGGGATCGGTCTATCCAATATGATGAACCGAATTGAATCTTTCAACGGGCAAATGATCCTGGAAAGTTCCGTGGGGACGGGCTGTTCGATTCGAATCGACATACCCTTTGGATGAAAACCGGAAATTATCAATTATCTATCAATTCACTTTATAAACCCCTTTTATGACACCGATCAAGAAAATTTCAATCATGCTCGTTGATGATCACACCCTGATCCGGGAAAGCTGGCGTGCGATGCTCGCTACTGTAGAGAATATGGAAATAGTAGCGGAATGCGGCGACGGGCGGCTTGCAGGAGAATTGGCGAGAAATGGGCGGCCTGACATCGTATTATTAGATCTCACTATGAAACCGATGAACGGATTTGAGGTGTTGAAGATCATCCGTCAGCTATCACCTTTGTCGAAGATCATCGGTCTGTCTATGCGTTCCGAACCCGTATTCGCAAAGAAACTCCTTCGCTCAGGAGCAAAAGGGTATTTGACCAAGAATTCCCCCCGTCACGAAATGATCGATGCCATCAACGAAGTGAATAAGGGGAACACCTATATTTGTCAGGAAGTACAGACCTTACAGTCCAGGCAAACAAGTGAAGGCGATAATAAGACGCCTGACATAAACTGTCTTTCCGTAACTGAATTGCAACTCCTGAGCCTGCTGAGCGGCGGTGATACGTCGAAAGAGATTGCCGTAAAATCAGGTATATCGGTAAAGACGGTAGAAGTTCATCGGCATAATATTCTCAAAAAGATGAAATTAAAAAGCACCACTGCTCTTATCTGTTATGTCCAGTCGCACGCTCTCGAATTATAGGCTCAACAGGAAGTCTGACTACCTTCATCCTTATTCCATTCTCAGACTTTTTACGGGGTTGCCGGTGGAAACCTTCCATGCCTGCGAGATAACGATCAACAGGCAGAGCACACTGAGAATTAAGATATTGATCAATATCACCCATGGCGTAATGCTTATTCTTGATGCAAAAAATTGCAGCCATAAATTATTGATAATATATGCGACCGGAACCGAGATGACAATGGCGATAGCCAGCAGGGCCATAAAGCCTTTGGATAGCAATAGCATTACCCGCGCGACACTCGAACCAAGCACCCTTCTTACGCTGACCTCTTTTCGCCTGGTTTCCGCGGTATAAGTTGCCATTCCCAGCAGACCCAGACAGGAGATGAGGACAGCGAGGAAAGAAAGCACGCTGACTACTCCGGCGCTATCGCTGATCATGGAGTGAGTGACCAGCAATTGCTGATCAAAGAATTCGTATTCGAATCTGGAGGCCGGGTTTACTTTCTTCCAGGTGTCCTGCAGAAAGGATAGGGTCCGGGCCGGTTCATTTCCCTGTACCCGTACCGTGATATAGCCAAACTCATCTTTTCGGTTCCGAAGCATGAGCGGTTCGATGTTCCGGCTTACATCAAGGAATTGAAAATCCCTCACCACCCCAACGATCTCAGCGTCGCTGCCATCCCCCAGGATCAGGTGCTGTCCCACCGCCTGTTTTGGCGCCCCATACTTTAGATCCCTTGTCATTTTTTCGTTTATCAGGATGTAGCGATCGCCCTTTTCATTGGGAATGACCGGAAGGTTGGCGCCTGCCGCCAGTTGCAATCCCCAAACTTTCAGACAGCCGGCGTCGATGTCGATAAAATTCGTTTGCAGGCTGTCCCGGACCTTGCCCGCCGTATGAATCATTTCACCCATATCGCTGCCGGTTGCCGGTGGGAAAGTGCAGGCGGAGACGGCGAGGATGTCCTTGTTGGTCGAGATTGCCTGTGCAAAACGCCCGAGATTTCCTGGTTTAAAAAGTTTGATGTTGACAACATTGTCCTTGTTAAATCCATAATTGAAATCCAGGACGTGTTTCCCCTGCAAATAGATAAGGCTTGTGGAGATGAGAAAGACCAGGGAGACGCAAAACTGAATGACAAGCAGCGTTTTTCTCAGCGTCAACCGTTTGAAGAGCCTGCTGTTGCTAAATCCCTTTAAAATATGGACCGGATTAAACAAAGAAATATAGATCGAAGGAAGGAGCCCTGCGATAAAACCCACCCCGATGCTAAAGCCGATAAAGATCAAAAAAATGCCGGGCGTGTAATCGAACGTGATATTAAGGTACCTGTTTAGCCACAGGCCGTTGAACAAACGCTGAAAGACCCATAACAGGGCCAGTGAAAATAGCAGGGATACGAGGGATATGACCACGGCCTCCGTAATGAATTGGGTAAAGATCTGCCGGCGGGTAGCTCCCGAAACCTTACGGATCCCCACTTCTTTTGCTCTTGTCAATTGTCTTGCCATGGAGAGATTGGTATAGTTGAGACAGGCGGACAACATCACAATCAGACACAGGACGGTCAAAATAACCAGGATAAACCTGGGCAAAGATAGATTGGTAGGGTTTCCGATCGGGTCGCTTGGCATGATGTTGGTCAGGGCTTCGGCGCGGAATGCGAATTGATTGCCCCGGCCTTTCGGATATTGTTTGTCCGAGATCTTGTCCAGGATTTGCTGGAGGTCAGCCTTTGATCTCCCCTTTTCCATTAGCACATAGGTGTAATTGGTCCAAACGTTGTTCCAGTCGTTGGGCGGGTAGTTAAGGATCGAATCCTTTGTCAGCGCTTCGATGGTGCTTAGTGAGCCAAGGAGCTTAAAGGGCAGGCTTGTTTTCCCGGGATTGGGTTTAAGGACACCGGTAATGACGAATTGGCCAAAGAGCGTTTCCCTGTTGCCCGTTTCCTCACCGCCGGGATTGATCCCGGTGTGGTTGAAGGTGACCGTCCTGCCAACGGGGTCCTTATTGAAAAATAACTGGGCGGCGAGGTCCGCCGAAATCACCAATGAAAATGGTTTCTCCAGGGCGGTGGCGGCATCTCCCTGTTCGAGTTTGAAGTCCATTACGCGGAAAAGGTTCCCATCCGCAAAATAGCCGCCACCCGAAGCAATCTTGTCCTTGTAAATGAGATCTCCGCCAATATTCCTTACCAGGGATGCCGCGGCGTCAATGCCGGGATAATCTTTTCTCAGCACCGCTGCCAGAGGCAATGCCGATGTTGCCATTCTCATCTCATTGCCGTTTTTGCCCACCGTTTGTACCCGGTAGATGCGGTCCTTGTTTTTATGGAAACGATCGTAGCTCTTTTGATCGCCAATGATCAGGATGATCAGCAGGCACACCGACATGGCGGAGGCCAGGCCAAAGATATTGATAAATGAAAAGGTTTTGTGCTTCAGGATGTTTCTGATCCCTACTTTTATATAATTGGCGATCATACAGGTGGTTTGGGCAGTTGGACGAGGCATCCCGCGATAAGGTTACAGGGGCGGGCGGATACTGACCTCCCCCTCAGGGTGCGGCTTTTGGCGGAGCTTACAAAACCACCGTTAGCATTTCTACCATGGCCGGGAAAGCCTTAACCAACGGTTAAATATTTTCCGCTTTGATGCGGCTGATAAGTAGGGTATTTTTACTTTCGAAATCGACAATTGCAAATGAAAATCTCTATTCCGATAAGCATACTAGTTGTTTTATTACTTTTATGAAATTCTTATATACAATATTAACAGCTGCGGCACTGTCATCGCTTCAGGGATGTGAACCTAAAATTACTCCCATGATGAGCAGGTGGCCTATTGTTCAATATCCTTCGATAAGGAGTGTACCGGTTGAGGCGGCATATATCACAACGAACTATGATACAATCGAGGGATACACTAAAATGGACATTCCATACGACTTTCCGATAATCCTCAAGGGAGTTTCATGGTTGCAGAAGAATGTGAGAGATATTCCAATTGACGAGGTTACTTATATGCGGGTCTACGATTACGATTTTGACAGCCATTTTTATGAATTCCGAAGGATTAGCTATTATCATCTTTATCGATTGGTGGCAGAAAAGGGCGACGATAAAATCTATGATAACTTTCTCCATATTAGAAGTTGGAAAAATAGGACCCTGCTTGTCAAGCCGAAAGATACGATTCAGCTATTTGGCTGGTTTGCGTTCATTAGTCATTTTGGAAACAAACGCCCCCTTCTGCTAAAATTTATCAACAGACGCTATCATGTTAAATTACGAGAGAAAGATTTCAAGACCAGACAAGACATGATCCAATATATCCTTGATAAGGAGAACGCTTTGCCACTCACTTCTCCTTCCCCCGGCAAATCAGCTCCACAATAATGATCGTTTGTCGAAAGTTTTCCATTGTTTGTCGAAAAGATTTATGCGACTGCAGACATGGCTATATTTTTGGAAACGACAGAAACCATTATTATTCAAAGAGTAAAATCAAATCACTCATGAAACCAGGAGTCCTTTGTATTATTATGTTCGCATCGCTTACCGCAATGGCTCAGCGTGATTCGCTGCCTTATGCAGCATTTCCTCCCGCACCGGACCATTACGGTGCTGGTACTGTAGTCGCAAGGCTTCTGGATGGGCTGGGCTTCCGTTATTATTGGGCTACGGAAGGGCTGCGCCCCATAGACCTAACCTTCAAGCCAAGCCCGGAGGCACGCACAAGCCAGGAAACGCTGGGACACATCTACTCTTTGTCTACCATGATCATCAATGCAGTCGGGGGAAAAGAAATCCCACCAGGCCAAACGTTTGAGGAGCTGCGAAAAGCCACCCTCGAAAACATTAAGAAAGCCAGTACCATAATTGCCGGATACAGCGACGCTGACATGGAAAACCTGAAGGTGGCGTTCGGTGAAAAAACACTTCCTTTTTGGAATATGATCAATGGCCCCATTTCGGATTGCCTGTGGCATACAGGCCAGGTAGTGTCGTTCCGGCGTTCCTCGGGCAATCCCTTTTCTAATAAAGTGGAGGTGTTCCTGGGTATAATTATGAATTGAATGAATGTCCTCCCGATTAACTATTTCAGTCTCTCAATACCATTCCTGATTCCACTTATTATCATTTTCCCATACCCATCATCGGCAAGAAAAGCCGTGAAAGACAGACCTAAATCATAATTTTCTCTTGCACTTTCAAAATCGCCCATGTCTTCATAACACTTGCCAATATTCAAATATAGCGACGGGTAAATACTCTTCATATTTTCATCATTTATTTTCAGCGCTAAATCTAAGGCCGTTTTGTCCCACCTCAATTTGTCACCTATATTGTCTTGATGTCGGGCCACATAATGGGCGGATGTAAATTTTTCAAAATCATTTGTCGCCTCTTCCCAAGCCTGCTGAAAAATTTTAAGCGCTTCTTCTTTTTTACCTTCTCCCTCAAGTTCCATTCCCTGAGCGCATAGCTTTACTATTTTGTTGTTTGTATCAAATTGCATTTCAATTGATTTTGGCCAATCCACCAATGTTGATAATGGAAAAGAATTTGTGCTTGAGCAGGTTCCGAAACGCTATTTTTACGAAGTTCCGAATCATAGGTAAGAGGTCGAATGTCTGATAAATCTATAGAAATTCGACCAATTAGCGAAACCGGATACCTCGATGTGGATTGCGGAAAACATAATGTATTGTAATACTTATCGGGCAGCAGCCTTCCGGAGAAAGAAAAAAGTAAGGAACTATGTCCAAATCGACCCACCAAAATGTCCATATTGTACCCCGTCCGCTGAAGCCCGGGACTTTATCTTTGTGTAGCGGCCTGCTTTATAACGCAGGACTAAATTGAATAAATGGACAGAGAAGAAATCCTTAAAAAGGCGTTGGCCGGCGATATCAATTCGTTCCAGACTTCGAAGACCTTACCCATCGAAAACCAGGTAGGGCTGATCTTAAAAGACGTTTATGACTCCTCCGTCAAAGAAATCTACCTCATCCTCGATAAAACGGAAGGAATAATAAAACACCTCTTGAACCTGCCCGGCCTTCAAGACTTCAAAACAATAATTGTAATGACATTTTTAACACATCATCAATTAAAACAATACAGAATGAAAAAATTTATCTTCTCCCTGTTTATTTGTTCCCTGTTTTTTCACCAACGGATCCTTGCACAGGAATTGAGATCGGAATTTTTATTTGATCTGGAGATCGGTTTCAATCCGCCACAGTTTGTCGGGCCCGTATTAAAAGGGATGCGACTAATTTCCCCGGTTAAGAATGGTGTCGCAAAAAGCGATAAAATAAACGGTAAACTGGTAGAAGGCGGCGGAGACTGGGGGCTCATTCTTGACTCCACAACCTTCAAAGTAGACAGTCGCGTCACTATTGAAACGGATGATGGCGCGTTTATCTACATGACATACTCCGGGTATAGTAACACGACTGCAAAGATCGCTGCTATGATAGGCGCCGGTAAGGGCGGTGAGCTTTCCCCTTCCGACTATTATCTCAGAACAAATGTATTATTTGAAACAGGCTCTCCCAGGTATGCCTGGCTTAATCGCATTGTCGCAATAGGCGTAGGTCGTTTTCCTGCTGCTGGCAAAGTCGCCTTCCGAATTTATGCAATTAAGTAAAGGTATTTGCTGTTTTATAAAGAAATCCACCTTCCCGAAGAGTGATAAATTACATCGGCGCGTTAAGCGTGCCGGTGTTGACAATCGGCCATACGCCGGGCGTGGGTACGCTGACGCCGCGAGTGTTACCGCGAACGCTGCTATCGCCGCTGAAATAGTATAGCGGCCAACCTTTACAGGCAAACTGCGTCATTCCATACACGGCTAGATTCGCGAATTGCGTTGTCGGCAGGATGGAAGGCACGCTGTTGGCCCTGCCGGTCGTATCGATAGGCCACACGCTGTTATTGCTGAAATTCGAGGCAGTGAATTTGTTCTCCAGGGATGAATCATGCGAGAACAGATACAGTGTTCGCCCGTAAGGATCTGTGAGGTACTGGGTCATGCCGGAACCGGCAACAATCTTGTTGCCCGACTCAATATAGTTCATGCCGTCTTTTCCCACCAGTTGCGTACTGGCCAACATCACGCTATAATCAGACTTGGCAACGAACCATACGTCTTCTATCGCGTCGCCCTTGACGCTGCCCGCAGCACTGTCTGCACTGAAATAATACAGCGGCCATCCTTTGTAGGTGGTCTGCAGGGTGCCGTCGGTGCGGGTGATAGCGGCAAAATCGCTGCTGTTAAGACCGGATGACAGGGTCGGTGCAGCCGCGTAAAATACCGGCCACGCCACGACGCAACTGCCAGAGCAAGCCGATCTGCCATTGGCGTCGAGTGAAAAGAAATAAAGGGTGCGACCACCGCTATCCGTTAAAATATTGCCGAATTGCCCGTTTGACATGAGTTGGACCTTGGGCGCGGTGGATGCCGGATTGCTGTTGCTATTGCTTTTCTTGCAGGCGGATACGGTCGATAAGAGACCTAAGACTGGCCATACCAATCTTAAAAGATGATTGTTACGTTTCATAGTTGACAAAATAAAATTAAAAAAGGGTTGAGCGATATGGAAAACGCGGGACAGAATCGGGGGGTTGCCTGCGCCTTCTGCCGGATTTTGTTAATTCCAATTGCCCCGCGGCATCAATGGAATCGCTCACACCATAGTCGAATCTGATATATCAACATAACGTAATACCCAACTCCAGCGCCTTTTTATATTTTTTCTTGTTGAACGTATAAAGAAAAGGCGCCCGGTGCGGCCCGATGTTTCGCTTCTCGTTAAGCTTGGCGATCAATCCGAGAAATGCGATCTTCTTTGGGAAATTTCTTATGTCCAGCTTTTTACCAAGAATGGTTTCATACACCGCATGTATTTCAGTAAGCGTAAACTTCTCAGGCAGCAGGTTTTGGGTGATCGGCTGATAATACAATTGTGAGCGTAAGATTTGCAACGCATCTTTCACCATTTGGTTATGATCAAACAATAATGAAGGAATTTTATCGATATCGTACCATTCACATGAACGGTCCATAAATCCCGGCTGCGGTTTCGACAGCGAAAAATCTGTTATAGCGTAATAGCCGATCGAGATCGTCTGGTCTATCAGCCAGCTCGATTTTAGATTTTTCAATCCGGGAATCTTTGCAAGCCTGTCCAAATCAATTTCATTGAATTTTACCCGATCAGGGCCCCCGAATGTTTTGTATTGCTGCAGATATAAACCCTTTATGGACGTTCTTTCTTCAACAATTCTGCTGGCGGCTTCATCCATAGTGTCGGTTCGTTTAATATATCCCCCGGGCAGGGAGAACCCGTTAAGGCCTTCAATCTCTGAGAGTAAGATTTTTAGCCGGTGGTCATGATAGCCGAATATGGCACAGTCTATACACACATGCGGGATATAGGTTTTATACCCGTTTGCTATAAAATCTTCAAATTCTTTCAATACATTCATAACACCGCAAAAATAGTTCAAAAATTCTATTTGATAAATTTTGCCAAATAGAATTTTTTATCTTACATTCGCTAAATAGTAAAATTTACCAAATAGAGATATCTGTAAAATATTGTAAACACAAGTCGATCCGTTATGGTCAAATCTATTCAATTCCCGGCCTCTTTATCATTTTTTAAACCTGCCGGCCTGATATTCTTCTGTCTGTTTTTTCCGGCCTCAGTATTCGCACAAGGCAAACACGACACGACCAGCTATATCCAGACGGTCGATATCACAACGGGAAAAATTGATACGGTATTGATTGCTAAAGGCGATTTCGAAGCACCCAACTGGCATCCTGACCATTATCTTGTTCTCAACTTTAGGGGCAGGATTTACAAGCTGGACCTGGCTACTCAGCAATTAACGGCGATAAACACCGGCTCAATTAATCAAATCATGGACGACCACGGGCTTTCACCGGATGGCAAATGGATAGCAATAACCAGTTTCGATACGACCAAATCTTCACAAAAACTTTATAAATTTTCTGTTTATATCGTGCCTGCCGCAGGCGGGCAGCCAAGGAAGATAACCTCCCAGGATCTTTCTTTTTGGCATGGATGGAGCCCTGATGGCAAGACAATAGCCTATTGCGGAGGGGACTTTAGCAACCTGGATGTTTACACAATACCTGTGGAAGGGGGCACTGCGAAAAGACTGACTGACACCCCGGGATTAGACGACGGGCCTGATTACTCTCCTGACGGCAAGTATATATATTTCCATTCATACCGTAGCGGCCACATGCAAATCTGGCGGATGCACCCCGATGGCTCGCAACCGGAGCAAATGACCTTTGACGAAAATGCCAATTGGTTTCCTCATCCTTCACCCAACAACAAGTGGATCGCTTACATCGCATATACTTCGGATGAAAAGCAAAACCATCCGTTTGGGAAAAACGTCAAGCTGCGTGTGATGGATCTCGAAACAAAAGCTATCAAGGATATAACACCCGTCTTTTATGGCGGGGCCGGCACCATCAATACACCGTCATGGAGCCCTGACAGTAAAAAGATTGCTTTTGTAAGTTATTCGGTCAAATAGTGCTAAAGCAATAGAAAATATTAAATCGTAAAAAACAAACAAACCAATTATCATGAACAAAGTAAGTTTCTTAACAGGAGGACTGTTCCTCCTGCTGCTATCAACCAGGACGTATGCTCAGTCCAAAACGGGTATGAGCTATTTTAGCGGCAAATGGAATGTATTGCTAAAGGGCACGCCTGACGGGGACACACGAATAATCTTCGACCTGCAAAAAAAGAGCGATTCTTTATCAGGTGTTGTGTGGGATACTACCGGCAAAGAAGTTTCCAAAATATCCAGTGTGGAACTGACAGATACCTCAGCCACCATTCATTTCACCGCGCAGGGATATGAAGTGTCTCTTGTAATGTACAAAAAAGATGAAGACGATGTCACCGGCAGCCTGATGGGCATGTTTGATGCAGAAGGAAAACGGGTAAAGAAGCCTCAATAATTATTTTACTATCAATTGCAGCCAAAACGCACTGTCAATTGCAGCCAAAACGGCCTTCAATTATTCCTTAAATGCCTCGTCCTGAGCCTGCTCAAAAACTCGGGCGATATGCCAAGGTAAGATGCAATATAATGCTGCGGCACACGCTGGGGAAGGGCAGGGTACCGTTTCAAAAATTCGAGATATTTTTCAGTGGCGGTATTTGTGATGGTTTTAAACAACCGGTTTTGAACCGCTGAAAGATGACGTTGTATCATCAGCCTGAACATCCTTTCCAGCTTGGGCACTTCTACGAGGAGCTGCTCTTTTGATTGCCGCGAAAGCATTAAAAGCTCGCAATCTTCCAATGTTTCAATATACATATTGCTTACTTTCTGATCCTGGAAGCTGGTAATATCGCTAACCCACCAATCTTCAACAGCAAACTGAAGTGTCACCTCTGCCCCATGACCGTCAATATAATATTCGCGTATACACCCCTTGATCACATAAGCTTCAAAATTGCAAATATTGCCAGCCTGTAATAACATCGTTTTTTTGGGTATTACCTTGTGCTCCAGTATGGCATTAAAATATTCCAATTCCCGGGGGGATAAGTTAACACATTTTGAAACGTATGCATTTATGTTTTGAAACATGGATTCTTAAATTTCTTGTCCTGGTTCAATGGATTTTACAACAAGTAGAACCAAATTTACACCATCGATTTATACCCGGCCAATAGGCGCAACAATCATACATAAAATTACTTTATAATTAATTAAATGGAAAACCAAAAACTGACGGCAATCATCGGTAAAATGTTTGCCGAAATTGAAAAGTTGATACCGGTTTATATGCAAAATGCTGAGGATAAAGACATTGCCGGTGGAAACGTAGCGGTTTGCCTCATTGATGAAAATGGGATGCTGTACGGCAGAATGTTCGGAACGAATAAACCCCGGTTGAGGCAATCCTTCAAAGTCGCCTGGACAAAAGCAAGCCAGGTTTGGCTGACCGGCGTTAAAACCGGCGAATACGAAAAAATGGTTTTCAACCAGCTGGTTGAAGAAAATGGCAATGGCATCGAAGCCCCTGATTTAATAGGTTGGCAAGGCGGCCAACCACTTACCTTACCTGACGGATCAAAGCTTTCTGTCGGCTTCAGCGGCTTCAGAGGTATAGTTGATTTGGAGATAATGGTACGGGCCCTTGATAAAGCACTAATTACTAATTAATTATAAAAATATGACCTATCTACCCAACCCCACCCGTTACAAAGCAATGCCCTATCGCCGTTGCGGCAAAAGCGGCTTACTGCTCCCGGCTGTATCGCTGGGCCTATGGCACAATTTCGGGGCTATTGATAACCGGGAAAACGCCCGCGTGATTTTAAAGCTGGCTTTTGACAGCGGCATAACACATTTTGATTTGGCAAACAACTATGGCCCGCCGGCCGGCTCGGCTGAAGAAACTTTCGGTAAAATTTTCAAGGATGACTTTTCAAGCTACCGCGATGAGTTGATTATTTCTACCAAAGCAGGTTGGGGAATGTGGGAAGGGCCCTATGGCGATTGGGGATCAAAAAAATACCTGGTAGCCAGTTTGGATCAAAGCTTGAAACGCATGGGCCTGGATTATGTAGATATATTTTATCACCATCGCCCCGATCCCCAAACACCGCTGGAAGAAACGATGGGCGCCCTTGATCTTATTGTACGCCAGGGAAAGGCTCTATACGTGGGTATATCAAGCTATAGCGCAGGGGAAACAGCAGCCGCCATTACCGTTTTGAACCGGCTCGGTACGCCTTGCCTGATACACCAGCCAAAATATTCGATGTTTGACCGCTGGATAGAAGGCGGTTTGCTGGACCTGCTGGGCGATAAGGGCATTGGCTGTATCCCGTTTTCGCCGTTGGCACAGGGCCTCTTAACCGACAAATATTTGAAAGGTATCCCTGAAGGCTCAAGAGCTGCAAGTCACAGGGGAAACGGTGCGATAGAAGAGAATGCGATTACCGCTGAAAAAATTGCCAAAGTAACCAGGCTCAATGAACTCGCCGGTAAACGCGGGCAAGACCTGGCTCAAATGGCGCTTTCGTGGATCTTAAAAGATGACCGCATTACTTCTGTACTGATCGGTGTCAGTAAACCTGAACAGGTTACAGACTCTCTTAAATGTCTCGAAAATAGTTCATTTTCAGGGGATGAACTCAATGCAATAAACAGCATTCTAGGATAAATCATGAAAAACATACTGCTCATCACGGTTGCCTTTGCCCATTGCGTACTTTGCGCATCGGCCCAGGTAAAACACCAAACCGACATCGACCAAAACAAAACTGCCATCGACCAAAAAGTAAATAGTTTATTGGCCAAAATGACTTTGGAGGAAAAAGTAGGGCAGATGACTAACCTGGTCGTGGATGTTATTTCAAAAACCGATGCATCGGGAAAGATTACCGAACCCCATGAAATCGATGAACAAAAGCTGGAGGAAAGAATATGGAAATATCATATCGGCTCTTTTCAAAATGTTGCCGGGCACGCTTACGACCGTAAACACTGGTTCGAAATCATCTCGGCCATACAGCATGTAGCAATGCAGGACAGGCTTAAAATACCAGCATTATATGGCATTGATGCTATACATGGCGTTACTTATACATTGGGCAGCACATTATTCCCCCAGGAAATTGGCATGGCTGCCACTTATAATCCCGGACTTATTCATAACGCAGGTGAAATCTCCGCCTACGAAACCCGCGCCAGCTATATCCCCTGGAATTTTTCGCCGGTTTTGGATGTCGCAAAAAACCAGGCATGGCCAAGAATATATGAAACCTTCGGCGAGGATCCTTACCTGGTAAAAACAATGGGAGCCGCTATTATAAAAGGCTACCAGGGCAATAATGTAGGTGACAAATATCATGTCACTTCAACGATGAAACACTTTTTGGGGTATGGCGACCCCTTAAGCGGCAAAGACCGCACACCCGCCTGGATACCGGACCGTTATATGCGAGAGTACTTTTTACCGCCATTTGTTGAAGCAATAGCTGCAGGCGCACGGACACTCATGGTAAACTCAGCCGAGATCAATGGCGTACCTGTACATTCCAGTAAATACTTACTAACGGATGTGCTGCGTAAAGAATTAAAATTTGATGGAATCGTCATTTCAGACTGGATGGATGTTAGCTACCTCCATACCCGTCACCATGTGGCTGCAACCGAAAAAGATGCCGTTGCGCTGGGTGTTAACGCGGGCCTCGATATGTGTATAGTGCCTTATGATTATAATTTCTACAACTATCTCATTCAATTGGTACAGGAAGGGAGGGTGCCCATGTCGCGCATTGATGAATCGGTTAGGCGCATACTGCATGTTAAATATGAGTTGGGGTTGTTTGACCGGCCTGTTGGCAACCCGGACGATTATCCTGATTTTGGTTCGGATAAATTCAAAGCTGTTAGCCGGCAGGTGGCAGGTGAGTCTATTACCTTGCTTAAAAACAATAACAATATCCTGCCGTTAAAAAAGACCATGCGGGTGCTGGTAACCGGGCCGACGGCTAAGACCATGGGGTCGCTTGACGGCGGCTGGAGCTATACCTGGCAGGGTGAGGAGGATGATAAGTATGCGGCTGAGCAAAACACCATTTTGAAAGCAATCCAACAAAAAATCGGTAAACAAAATGTCGTATATGAACCAGGCGCTGCATTTGACAGCTTGCAAAATTCAGACGCCGCCGTAGCCGCGGCTAATCAGGCGGACGCCATAGTGCTTTGCCTGGGCGAATCATCCTACACAGAAAGTGTCGGAAATATCGATGATCTCAATCTGCCTGCCGCTCAAACCGAATTAGCGCAACAACTGGCAAAAACCGGGAAGCCGGTTATCCTGGTTTTGGCTGAAGGCAGGCCGCGTATAGTTACGCTGGCGAACAATGCCGCCACAGCTACCCTAATGGCCTACCTGCCCGGAAACGAGGGTGGCAACGCTGTCGCTGATATCCTATTCGGCGACGTAAACCCATCGGGGAAATTGCCGTTCACTTATCCGCGATTCCCCAATGCGCTGATCAACTATTACCGTAAAAACATCGAGAATGGGGGTGGCTCACAGGGCTATAATCCCCTGTATGAGTTTGGTTTTGGACTGAGTTATACCACATTCCAATACCACAACTTACGGGCAGACAAACCTGATCTTAAAGACAAGGAAACGTTAACCATCACTGTTGATGTAACCAATGCAGGGGACCGCGATGGTAAAGAGACCGTGCTGCTGTTTATCAGTGAACTGTATGCCTCCATCGCCCCGGATACCAAACGTTTAAGGGCATTTGATAAGATTGACCTGAAGGCCGGGGAAACGAAGACGGTTACTTTTAAAATTAGTGCCGGGGATATTGCTTATGTAAACGATGATGGCAAAACAGCCGCTGAGCCGGGCGAATTTAAAATCCAAATTGCCAATCAGACATTGAAGTTCAACTATGCCACAGCAACACAATTCAACAGGCAAACAGATGGCAAATTGTAATAGGCTGTCCCGCCAATTGATCATCGTGTTCCTCCTAATGGTATTTCCATTCATCTCCTGGAACAGTTCGTATGGTCAACGATATCTGGGAAAACCATTTAGAGATTCTCTGCACCAGGACATTCAAACTATACCCGGCAGATTACAATGCGCACTATATGACCTTGGAGGCGAAGGGGTAGCTTATCATGACATCGATAGCATTAATCAGGGCAGCGGGAAGCTAAATCCCGCCGACGGCACCTATTTAAATGAATTTCGAATGAAAGAAGGCGTTGATATATCCTACACAAAATTTCGGGAGCCTCCTATAGACAACAACGCTTATAATTTGGTTATGCCATCAAAAGATCAACTTTATGTCGGCTGGACGTCCCCGGGCGAGTGGATAAAATACACTATTTTCGTGAAGGAAACGGGAACATACACACTTGGCATTCTATACACCGCAAGCCAGGGCGGGAAGATATCTATTTCAGTAAATGATCTTGATACAACAGGCCTCGTTGATATGCCATCGACTTATGTAAAAGATGACCCTATACATTGGCGGCAATGGCACCACTGGAACTATTTAAAAGATTTTTCAAAGGTGAAATTGGATAAGGGTATTCAAATTATCACTTTATACACAAGAGAAACAGGCCAAATGAATTATGGCTATATTGACTTTACACTGGTAAAGGAGAAGTCATAAACCACGCGGCCTTCACTGATTTCTCAAGGATTTAACGGGACTCGCAATCGCTGCCTTGATAGCCTGTATTGCTACAGTTAAAAAGGCGATCCCGATAGCCATGCATCCCGCAAACATAAACATCCACCACGAAATTTCCGTTCGGTAGGCAAAACCCTCCAACCATTTATGCGTGGCCCACCAGCCAATGGGACAGGCGATCAGCAGGGCGATAATCACCAGTCGTAAAAATTCTCCCGATAGCCGGCCGATGATATGGCCGACGGAAGCGCCGAGAATCTTTCGTGTAGCAATCTCCTTTTCACGCTGCCGGGCAGTGAACATTGCCAGGCCAAGAAGACCAAGACAGGTTAGTAGGACTGCAATGCAAGCAAAACTGCCGACCAATTGCGAAGTTCGGATATCCGACCGGTATAAATTGTCGAATGCCTGATCGAGGAACGTATATTCGAAAGGCTGATCCGGAAAGAAACGGTGAAAGAGTTGATCTGCTCCGCGAATGGCCGCTCTTGCTCCCTGTGGCGCTATTTTGACAAATAGATCACTTTTCCAGGGCGCGTCGTCCATCAGGACTATAGGAGCAATTTTTTCATGAAAGCTCCGGAAATGAAAATCCTTTACGATTCCGATCACATGCCCCGTGTCTCCCATCAAAATAAACCGCTGGCCAATCCAGGGGTGGTGAAGCCCGAAATCACCGGCGGCCGTTTCATTCAGAATAAAGTTATGCTTATCTCCGGGATCTCCTGGCATGAACCATCTCCCGGATAACAGCGTCAGCCGAAAAATTTTACGGAAATTCGTATCGACATTCAGGGGATATATCTGAGGATTAAAATTCGGATCACGGCCATCCCAATCAGCGATGCCCGCCATTGACATGACCATATCCAGCACGGAACCATATGTATATGTCGCGTCGGTAATCCCTGGTTGCGTCAGAATTTCCGTCTTAAACGCCTGTAATAATGTCCCTTCCTTATCCGCTCCATACTCTTTAAACCACTGATCAGAGGGGAGATCGATAGAAAAAATTTGCGCCCGATTATAACCCTCATCTCGGCTCTGAATATAATTCAACTGGCTAATAATGGCAATTGTGCCAATAATAAGAGAGATGGCGGCGGTAAACTGTATGACAACCAATCCCTTTCTCACCCATGCCGTAAATGCGGTGGGAGAATGCTCGCTTTGTAGAATACCTAGCGGATCGTTGCCGGAAAGCAAGATCGCCGGGTAGATACCGGTCAGCAGGATCGAAAGCAGCCAGGTGCCAAATAACACAGACAGTACGGAACGATTCGCAAAAAACAGAATAAAATGCGTTTCGGTTAATCGATCGAAAAAAGGCAGCGCCAGCCAGACAATAAGTATCATCAGGAGCAGCGACAAGACACCAGTCATCAATGCCTCGCCCATAAATTGCACGAATAGCTGGACCCGGCGGGCGCCTAAGATTTTTCTCATGCTGATTTCCTTGATCCGCACGCTGGCCATGGCAGTCGCCATGTTAACGTAATTAATGCAGGCAATAAGAAGGATGATAGCCCCGAGACAAGCGAAAATCACATCTACTCTCTTGTCTCCGTATACAATATCAGCGGATGCCAAGCCGACGCCAAAATGCATTTCCTTTAGCGGCACGAGCCTCGCACTCGCGTCATGTTGGCCGTTGACCTTCATCAGTTCGTCCAATTGATCCGCACACTTACCCGGAGTCATATCCGACCGCAGCCGAACAAAAGTTTTCTCGGTAAATCCGCTCCAACTAGTCTGAGTTTTGGTACGTGTGGGATCGGAAAAGTAGTTATGCAAAGGAAGAAACAAATCGAACTGAAAGCTGGAGTTGGCAGGATTATCCTTTATAACGCCGAGAATATAGTAATCAGAACTGTCTATCCGAATGACCCGGCCGACAGCGGCCCTAGAGCCAAAATAACGTGCCGCAAGGGTAGCCGTCAGAATAATGCCATTTCTTCGCCCGAAATCCCGCCCGCTGCCGGCTAAAAAATCGTAATGAAAAAACTGGAACCAGTTGCTGTCAGCGAAGATGAAATTCTTCACTGTCCAAATCTGGGCATCGATGTGGATAATTTGAGGGGCGAGCCCGTGAGGATGATAGGAGGTGATTCCTTCGATACCCGGAATACGCTGCGTTGCCTCTCTGGTGAGCGGAAACGGAGATCCATCCGCAATAATCGTCTGATTCTTATCCATCCATGTCACCAGATATTCCTGATTCGCATCCGGCTGAAAGCCGTCAAACGTGAATTCGTTGCGTACCCATAACAGCACCATGAAAGCCGCTGCCATACCGATCGCCAGACCAGCAATATTGATGAATCCTATTGTTCTGTTCTTCCACAGATTCCGCCAAGCCGTCTTTATAAAATGCTTTTGCAAGAGTTGGATCATGTTCCTTATTAATTTAAAAGTCCCGGAAGAGATTCAATAGAATATGCATCCGGCAATTCATATCCATTGACCAGGATTGTGGGTGTAGAGATAATATTTTCCCGTTTGCACCAAGCTTGCTGCTCGGTCAACATTTCATCTATGATCTGTTCATGTGAAGATATCTCACATAGCCTCGACCATCGCTGATAATTTTGTAAATTGAACCATGACCGAAGCGCCGTAATTACCTGAGTACTTTGTGTAAGGTTAATGCTGAGAATATCTTTTATTACGGAAATTTCCTGCAAACCAGGCCTGTCGTTGGTTACGAAAAGGACTTTTAGCTCAATATTTACCATCTGATCATATATTTCACATATTTCTTCATATGTCTCTGCACAATGAGCGCAAAAAGGGTTGAGAACAATTGTTACCTTATTCTCGGCGCCACTTCCAGCTAAAATTATCGAGTAACTGTCATCAGGCAATGAATGCCTGGGCTGCTGCTGTAAAATTTTTTCGAATAATGCATTATTATAAAGATATTTAGTCATTGCTTCGGCCATATCATCTGCTTGTTTGTTTTTAGACAAGAATGGTTTAATAAAAGCCCAACAAGCGATCGGAAATGCAACGCAAAGGGTAATGGATGCTAAATCCTTGATCGAATAAATTGTCTTGCCATTTGAAATAAAAGGTAGAAGGAGCAAAGCTTCGAGCCAAAATATTAGCTGAACTAAGCAGCACAATAGGCACCACTTTTTAATGATTACCCCCTGATAATAGATTGAATAGAAAGTATAGGGCAGACAGATCATCCCGACCAAACTCAGAAAATGAAGCATTTGAGGGGAGCCCGGGCGAAATATCAATAAAAGGAAACTGGAGGAAAAATATAAGAGACCCAATTCGGACCAGCTGATAGCTCCTCCTAGAATTTTTGCGCCAGCCGACCGAATAATGCGAACGCAATCCACGGTGTCAAAATGGCAAAGCTTTCGGGTCAGACTATTATTGTATTGCATGCTTTCCGCGACAAGTAAGATGCAAGTACATAGACCCATACTTTTAGTGGCTGTCAATATTAAGATACGCCAGTTTGCCGAAGTAAAGTAACTTGAATACAATAACAACGAGGTGGTCAGGCAGGTGAAAACCATCAAAAAGAACAATGGTAGCCTCATATTCCCAATCAGTTCAGCCATTCTTTTTTTCTGGTAATTTAGTTCGCCTGAATTATCATCTGATTCTGCAGCTAACACCACACCTTCAAAATATTTCGAAAATTTGGAAAGGCCATAGGTATAGGTTTTTTGATCTCTACCGCAAAAAGTGATTCCAGCATCGCTGATACGATCGACGACGGCAAAGTGATATTCTTTGGAAGAGATTTTAGCTACGAATGGGCAGGGTATTAAATAAATATCTTGAATTTTAATATGATAGGCAGAATTGGCGACCTTCCATTTTGTGAGAGCCTGGCTCATACTCAATAGGCTATTCTTCTCTGGCTTTGATTTTATATATTTCTTAATTGTGAGGCTGGTTACTTTAACTCCAAGCTTCTTCAAAAGAATGATTAGTATGTCGATGACCTCCGCGGGACTTTCCTTGACCATATATACAGAATTTAGTCAATGTATAAGGAGACCAGCCGTCTCCTTATACATCAGCGCATTTTAACAGCCGAGGCACTTTATATTGCAAGTAGCGCAACATTGGCAAAGAGTCATGTCGCCCTGGTACACGTGGTTGCAATAGCAAAGTGCCCCTCCGTTGATTTCCCTCATTTCATTTTTGGACAGTTTTTGCTGACCAAGGATCGCATCAAGACTCGCAATCTTATTTGTCTTTTTCATAAAATAATGCCACAGTTTTTGCCTAAACGTGGCCGAAACGGTTTAATGGTGATATTTGACTAAGAAAAATTGCCTTCACACTATTCATTTCTTGATTAGATTGAATATAAGCGGGCAAATAATTTCCGGAAAATGGTTGTCGTTTCAACGATAATTGAAATCCTGCCGTATAATATTTTCTTTGGTTTTATCTTCTTTTTAAAAGAAGTTTTCAGCCCATTTTGGAGCTTAACATCCACTATATATACGCTGTCCATGGGGCCTTCCATTATACCGCTTACTCTTCCTTCGAGCAGGCCGTAAGCACTGAACTGGAATTCGGAAAGCTGAATGGTAACCTTTTGGCCGACCTTAACCTTATGAGCAGAAAGTAAGTCGATGGTTGCTTTTGATTCATAGCCGCCTGACGAATCCAAATTCAAGGTCACGGGACCCTGGATGGTTTCAGGATACTGCATGAAAGCGCACAGAAAAAGTAGTGCGAGAAGGATCAAAGCAAGGATAAGCATTCCCCGCCTGATCATCCAGCTTGGTTCACCGCCAATAATTTCCTGAGCTTCTTCACTGTAAAAATTCTCAATTTCGGCTTGATTCATATTTTGAAAACTAGTTTCCAAGTTCAAGTTGATTTTTCACCAGTTCGTAATATTTCGTCCCTGCCTTAGATAATTCCTGGTGTGTGCCCACCTCAACAATTTGACCATCCTCCATCACTGCAATCTGGTCCGCGTGACGCACAGTGCTTAGCCTGTGAGCAATCACAAGAGCTGTTCTGCCTTTAAAAAAATGATTTAAATTATTTATTATGACTCTTTCATTATTCGCGTCAAGCGCGCTGGTGGCTTCGTCGAATAATATAAACTTCGGCTCCTTGAAGATGGCTCTGCTTATTAGAATGCGCTGTTTTTGGCCGGCACTAATACCATTGCCCGTATTGCCGATCTTGGTTGAAAATTTGAGCGGCAAGTCATTTATAAACTCATATATATTCGAAATTTCCGCGCTTCGGCGCAATTTACCTTGATCAGGATTGTCCTGGAGGCTAATATTCCTTGCAATCGTGTCAGAGAACATATGACCATCTTGCATTACGACGCCGCATTGGTCTCTCCACCATTTCGGTGAAATTTCGGACATTGGAACATCGTTGACGAATATGCATCCTTCCTGCGGGGAATAAAATTTCAGAAGCAGCTTCATCAACGTTGTCTTACCGCTTCCGCTCGTTCCGATTATAGCGGTGATCTTGCCAGGCGGAATAACGAGGTTAATTTTCTTCAGCGCCTGCGGAGCACCATCTTCTCCATAAGTGAAAGAGACGTTGTTAAATACGATGCCTGGTGGTTTCCCGGCAGTTATCTGATCGTCGGGAATAAGCAGTGCTCCGTAATCTTCGTTTCTAATATGTTGAATTTCTGTCAGTCTTTCAATGCTGAGTCGCGCATCCTGCGCGCCACGGAAAAAGTTTAGCAGTTGATCGATTGGACCGGTTAATTGACCAATAATATAGGATATACTAAGCATTTCACCCAAAGAAAGGGTGCCATTAATAACAGCAATCGCGGAACAGTAGGTTACCAATATATTTTTGAGCTGCGTGAGTAAGGTTGATCCGATCGATTGGTATTGCTCCAAGGTCAGACTTTGGACGTTTAGACGGAACAATTTAGCCTGTATCCTTTCCCAGGACCACCGATGCAATGTCTCGCTATTTGTAAGCTTGATGTCCTGCATCCCTGTGATAATTTCAAACAAATTGCTTTGATTGTCGCCCATCCGCTGGAATCGAGCGTAATCGATATCTGCACGTCTTTTTTGAAAATAGATCATCCATCCGCCTGCAAGGCAGGATCCAATTAAAAAAATGGCAAAAATCTTCAAATTATAAAATGCCAATACAAAAGAGAAGACGATTAGGTTGATCAGCGAAAAAATGCTGCTTAATGTCGTGGAGGTTAAAAATTGCTCTATTCTTTTATGGTCGTTTAACCGCTGAATTACATCACCAATTTGTTTAGACTCGAAGAAACGAATTGGCAGCTTCATCATTTTGAAGAGGAAGTCGGACAGCATCGAAAGGTTCATCCGCGAGTTCAGGTATAGCAGCAACCATCCTTGAATTATGCCGATGGCAGCAATTCCAAGAAATATACCTAACTGACCGATTAGAAGTAGAAAAATGATGTTCTTATCCTGCATGTTGATACCATAGTCAACCGTTGCCTGGGTCAGGAACGGGATCAACAAAGAGAGTAAACTCGCCAGGACCATACCGAGCACAACCTGTGGCAGATATTTCTTATGAAATGTCTTGAAATATTTCTTTAGGAATTGTACGACCGTCGTTTTTTCGCCCTGCTCTTTTTGCTGGAAAAACTCAGGCGTCGGCTCCAGGAGCAATGCGATCCCTTTCTGTTCGGGTCCGGCTGCCCAACATTTGAGAAAAACGCCCTTGGGGACTGCGACGAGCCCGTGGCTCGGATCGGCGATCGTGATTTTTTGTTTTAGATTGTTCCTGTTGTAATCCTGCGGTGGCAGAACCACAAAGTGGTTTTGGTTCCAATGAAGGATACATGGGAGCCTGGCATCACGATCCAGTTGTTCGAATGTGATTTTTGCGCCAAGTGTCCTTAGCCCTATGCTTTCAGCGGCAGTGTTAATCCCTTGCAAACTAACACCTGACCTCATGATAAAAGATTGCTCCCGGAGGTATTGAAGTGGGACGTTTCTTCCGTAATATGCGGCAACCATTCGAAGGCATGCGGGACCGCAATCCATCTGATCGAGCTGTTTATAGATGGCAAACTTTTTCACAATATAAGGTTCATAACCACAATGGTTATTTAAAGCTAAGTAAATTTGCTTTACATTTGAAAGAAGTCTTAATTAATTTTCAAAATTTTCATTAAACCTTATCATGAGACTTCTGCAATCCTATTGGTCCCTCCCAAGCCTTCTCAATAAAGAAAACGAATCCTACGGCCGTAATAAAGGCGGTTGGCAGAATGAACGCTCTCATGCAATGAGTTGGGCACTCAGTTGCTTAAGATTGAAGCAACTATACGGTCAAATAGTACTTTACACAGATAGCGCTGGACTGGACTGGATGGGCAATCGATTGGATTTGCCTTATTCAGAGATTATTGTTGAACTCGATGCGCTCAATGCATATAACCCCATGTTGTGGACCCTTCCCAAAATATACGTATATGGAAAGCAGAATGAACCTTTCATTCATTGCGATGGGGACGTATTTATGTGGAAAAGACTTTCCCCGCAAATGGAGTGCAGTGAGCTAATATGCCAGAATTTTGAAATCAATAGCCCACACTATATCGAATCACTCAAACAGATTAACCAGGTTTTTGTATACATTCCTGACTGCCTTCGGATTCTTCAATCTGAGCAAGAGCAGCTAATTTCTATAAATGCGGGAGTAATTGGAGGGGTGAATTACGCTTTCTTTCGGGATTTTTCGGCGAATGTATTTTCGTTTATCCAGATGAATTTATCTGTGCTAGACAAGATCAATGTTGGAAATTTCAATCTGGTGTGTGAGCAGTTGTTTATATATCGGCTATCCAATCAATGTCAAGTAAAGATAACTCCGCTGCTTTTGCAGGTTTCGGAAGAGTTTGAAGAGGTCATTCGCGTTAACATTACTCCAATGTTCAATAGCTATGCCCACACGGTTGGTAACAGCAAACAGAATTTGGTACTTTGTATGGAGATCGAAGCAAGGCTAAAATATGAATTTCCTTTAGTACATCAGCATATTTCAAAACTTTATGCTCCGGTTATTTCCCATGCTGTTGATGGCCTGAAGACTGATGAACCGGCAGCTACGGAAACTTCTGCCTTCGGACATTCGAGGGGATTTATTTCTCGCGTACTGCTCTTGGATAATATAGCTTCTGAAGCGATTACCAACCTGGTGGAAACGATTTCGGAGAACGCTGTACATCATAGCAAGGACGAAAGCCTCCTTTTGGACCTTTACCAGATCGAGTCGGCGTGGCAGGAACTCGACAGCGAGCAAAAAGACGGGAAGCAGCGAGGAGAATTATTAATGGAAAAGATCTACAGCGGTCTTGACGTCCTTTATGGTCATCCGGACAGCTTTCTACAAACTTGTTTTGTTCTGGATATTCATTCCTATCGCATAATCGGCATATACCATCAATTCGAACGTGATGTGGAGCATCAATACTTAAGTGCAATAGCATCAGGTGAGGTTTTGGTTGCAAAATCCGATAACGCGGCAATCACGTTGGTGGAGCATAATGCCAGCAAGATCAATCTTACACGTCTGGAAGGCTGGGATTTATTGCTATACTATTTTGAAGAGCATCCTTTGACCGGATCGCAGCTAATTGACTTGATTCGAGAAGGTCAGACGCCATTTTCAGCGGATGAAGATGACATTGAAAATGATGTTGTAAATTTTCTGATCAACAACGCCTTTAATCTCCGTAGACTAAGGTGTGTGCGGCCAGCTGAGGTCTGACAGAAGTGGTACATTAGAGTCTGCGGCGAGAAGAATTCGAACTTGGGCAATCTCCGGTTTTTTTCAACGTTTTATGCTCGATTGTCAAAGAATGAAGGAGTAAAATACCACTGGGATACCCAATCTTAAAAGCCTGTCTTTAACAAAACGGGCCGCGCCTTTCTTTTATGTGATCCCAGTATGAAATAAGAAAAAAGAAAAATCCATCCTCCTTCTCCTTACGTACATAATCAGACCTCCTACCCTTTTACCTCGCCCACACAAAACTATTTACAATTCAATGTTACGTATCCGGCCTTCTGGATCTTAAAATCAGGGATCACTATTTCTCTGGCTTCTCAAGCACGCATTCTTTAAATTAAAACAAAAGAAATGAAACCGAGCACCATTACAAAGAGGTGGCTGCGATTCGCTATTGCCATCACCTTCCTTTCTGGATTGTCAGTAGCACTTATGTCTTCCAGCCACCGGGAGGCGCCCCTCATCGCAAATGACCCCCTCGCAGACAACACCGACCTCTACGCCTTCCGAAGCCCCGACCATCCCGACAAGATCGTGATCATCGCCAACTACATTCCCGCCGAATTGCCCTTCGGCGGTCCCAACTATTACAGTTTTGGGGAAGACATCCGCTATGAGATCCATATCGATAATAACCTCAAGACGCCCGGCGACGATATTATCTATCGCTTTACGTTCCACCAGACTAACCAGGATCCCACCACTTTTTTCAATATCAGGTTGGGGAAGCAGAACCTGAAAACAACCTATGTATGCCAAAGGAGTATTGACGAGGGCCGGAGCTTTGAGACCATTGTTTCGGATGGCATTGTCCCCCCCAACAATATCGGACCCCGATCGATCGGTTCTCCCGTAGGTCTGAATACCCCTGACTACAACACGCTGATCGAGGAATCCATCGCCACAGCCGGCACCGGGGAAAAGATCTATTGCGGCCCCGCCGATGACCCGTTCTTTGTTGACCTGGGAGGCGTTTTTGACCTGGGGGATCTTCCCAGGCAATCCGCAGTTTCACGCGACGGGCTGGCCCGGTACAATGTGCATTCCATTTGTCTGCTAGTCGATATTTCCACCCTGCAAAAAGATCACAAGCCCGTGAGCCGGTGCTCGACCATCCTGGACCCGGACTATATCATCGGCGTATGGGCTTCTGCCAGCAGACGGAAGATCAGAACGCTTCACGATCCGAAACCGGACTGGGATGACCATCGACGTAACGACAGAGATAGAGACCGCGACGACGACCCCATAGCCGATTCCGGCCCCTGGGTGCAGGTATCCCGTCTGGGCATGCCCCTTACCAATGAAGTAATCACTCCCATCGGACAGAAAGATTATTGGAATTCCCTGACACCCTATCAGGACCTGGACAACCTGAAGGCTTTCGGCAACAATTTCTATAACCCCGAGCTGTCCCTCTATATGGATGATACCTATTTCGGCGGGGCAATACCCGCCTTCTCCCCGCTGCGGATTCAACGCAATTCGCTTGGGGCATTCGGTTTTGGCAACCAGCAGAACGGGTTGTTTGGTTTAAAAGGCAGTTCCGCCGTCGCCGGCACCGCCCTCGATGACGCAGCCTTTGGAAAACTGCTGCTGCCTGCCGCTAATTCCCCCCGCTCCGTCGACCTCTGGCCCATCTTCAACACAGGAGTACCAAATTTAAGACCCTACCAGTTGGCAACCGGGAAAGGAGGCAATCCATTGGCTAAGGGTAAACCTTTCATCAACAATTTCCTGCCGAACGGAGGAGACATGCTTCGGCTGAACATGGCCGTCCCCCCCACCCCGCGCAACGACCCGAATTTCAGTTCCCTGGGACTGGTACAGGCAGCGGTATTGGGACTCACCGACACGGCTTACAATAAAAATGCCAACCTGCAATTCATCCCGAATATGGATGGGTTCCCCAATGGCAGAAGACTGGAAGACGATGTCACCCGGATAGAGCTACAGGCTGTCGGCGGCGTAGTACTCGCAGCGATCGGGTTATGGTATGATGATTTTAGCCCCGGAGGCAGTCCGGTCACTCCCGACCTCCTGAACGTGCTTGGCTATAGCACAGGGGTCAATCAGAACGACACCACCTTCAAAACATCTTTCCCTTATGTGCAAACACCCTGGAGAGGGACTGCCGTTAATTAAACCGTCAACAATCGCCATAAACCGCTAACGATCACCATAAAACTTAAGATATGAAACGGAAAATAATTGCTTCATTTTTACTGCTGGTGATGATCATCAACACCATTCCGGTGTGGGCATCCAGTCACCGGGAGGCGCCGCTGATCGCCAACGATCCGCTCGCCGACAATACGGACCTCTATGCCTTCCGCAGCCCGGATAACCCGGATAAGATCACCATCATCGCCAACTACGTCCCCCTCCAATTGCCGCAGGGCGGGCCCAACTATTATTCCTTCGGCGAAAATATCCGTTACGAGATCCACATCGATAACAATATCAATACGCCGGGCGATGACATTATCTACCGCTTTACTTTCCACAAGACCAACCAGGATCCCACTACCTTCTTCAATATCAGGCTGGGCAAACAGAACCTGAAAACGACTTACAGCATGGAAAGAAGCCTGGACGGCGGCAAAAGGTTCGAGACGATTGTCAATGAAGGAATAGTCCCTCCTCCCAATATCGGCCCCCGGTCCATCAGCTCGCCCGTCGGTCTGAATGAGCCGGATTATAATACCCTTTTCGGCAACGCCGTTACACAGGCGAATACGGGTGAAACGGTTTTTTGCGGCACCGTCGATGATCCCTTCTTTGTAGACCTGGGCGGTATCTTTGACGTGGGCGACGCACCGCGTACCACCGGCACCGCGCCCACAGACGGATTGAAATGCAAAAACGTGTCGACCATCGCGCTGCAGATCGATATCTCCACGCTCCAGAAAGATCATAAATCCATTAGCCAGGCCAGTACTATCCTGGACCCCGACTACGTGATCGGGATCTGGGCTTCCGCCAGCAGGCAAAAGATCCGGACCCTGAATGAAAATGGTTCGATGGATCATAATGGCCCCTGGGTGCAGGTATCCCGGCTGGGCATGCCGCTGACGAATGAAGTCGTCATACCCATCGGGTACAAGGACCTTTGGAATTCTCTCACTCCTTACCAGGACCTGTCCATGTTAAAGACTTTTGGTAATTTCTTCTACAATCCCGAATTGGCGCTCTATATGGATACCGTCTTTTTTGGCGGAGCCGTTCCAGCCCTCAAACCCCTGCGGATTCAAAGGAACTCATTGGGGGCTTTTGGATTCGGGAACGATCAAAACGGCCTGTTTTCGCTGAAAGGCAATCCCGCGTTGGCAGGAACCGCCCTGGACGATGCCATTTTCGGTAAATTATTATTGCCGGCGCCAAATTCCCCCCGCTCACTCGACCTCTGGCCCATCTTCAATACCGGCGTGCCAAACCTGATCCCTTACCAGTTGGCCACCGGCAAGAACGGCAACCCCCTCGCGGCCGGTAAGCCCTTCATAAATAATTTCCTGCCCAACGGCGGGGATATGCTCCGGTTAAACATGGCCGTTCCCCCAACGCAACGCAATGATCCGAACTTCAGTTCCCTGGGACTGGTCCAGGCAGCCGTGTTGGGATTGACCAATCCGGCTTATAATGCCACCAGCTCCGTTCAATTCATCCCCAACATGGATGGCTTCCCCAACGGCAGGAGACTCGAAGATGATGTCACCCGGATCGAGCTGCAGGCTGTCGGAGGCGTGGTGCTCGCCGCAGTTGGGTTATGGTACGATGATTATAAAGGAGGACCCAATCCCGTGACGCCCGACCTGGTGAACGTGCTGACCTATAGCACCGGCGTGAACGCAAACGATACCAGTTTCAGAGTAGCCTTTCCTTACGAGCAGACTCCCTGGTCGGGCACGAACGCCTGCTGCGGCCTGGCGGTGGACAACAGTAAGCTGCAAGTTGACCAGCCGAATGCCGTGAGCGGGCAGGCAATCACGGCTCCCCTCAGCGGCCTGGACCTCTCGGCCCCCGCTGTTTTCATGACCGCTTCCCCAAACCCCTTCGTGGATAATAACACGATCCGGTATCACCAGGAAACTGCCGCCCGGCTCACGATTGCCCTATATGATGCAGCGGGCCAACGGTTAAAAATATTTGTAGATCAATACCAGGATGCCGGTACTTACAGTATAGACTGGAACAGTAACCAATTGGCAAAAGGAGTCTATTTTGTTATAGCGTCCAGGAACGGGTCGATGAAACAAACCCTCCGGCTGATAAAACAATAAAACCGCTTAAAAAATCTCGCATATGAAAAAGGGTCGCATTTATATTGTCACGCTCATCCTGTTCGTGACAGCCGCCGGCTTCATCGTCCTGCGCTATAAAAATAAAGAAACCTCCGCTTACGAATTACTGGAGCGAAACGGGCCATCCGCCAAAACCAGGGAATGGACGATCACGCGAAACTATGCCACATCGCTGATCCGATCATTAAAGAACAACCCGGGAGACCCAAAAGCATCCCTGGCCCTGGCAGCCCTGTTCATCCAGGAATCAAGAGTGACCGGCAATCACGTGTATTATGATAAAGCGGCCCTGAAATTTGTGAATGACGTGCTGAAAAAAGACAGTGCCAATTTCAACGCTCTGACCTACAAAGCGTTACTCTACCTCTCGCAGCATCATTTTGCCGATGGATTGGCCATCGCGCAACAGGCGCAAAAGATCAATCCCTATAATGCCTTTATATACGGGTTGCTGATAGACGGTTATACGGAGATGGGCTGGTACGATTCGGCCGTGTCCTGCACGGACCAGATGATTTCCATCCGCCCCGATATCCGTTCCTATTCACGCGTCTCCTACCAGCGGGAAATCCATGGGGATTACCCCGGCGCCATAAATGCGATGAAAATGGCAGTAGACGCAGGGGCGCCGGGAGATGAAGCGACAGAATGGACAAGGGTTCAATTAGGCCATTTATACGAGAACACCGGCGATTGGAAAAGTGCAGAAATGTACTACCGGATCGCATTGGAGGATAGACCAGGGTACGCGCCGGCCTATGGCGGGCTGGCGCGCCTTGCCCTGGCCGCAAGGAACTACCCGGAGGCGATCGGTTATTACCTGAAAGCAGATTCCTTACTGAACGACTATTCATTTAAAGAGGAACTATCGGACGCCTACAGGATCGCCGGGCAGGCCGGCGAGGCCGATAGGTATGCCAGGCTCGTTATCGAAGGCCTGAGTAAAGACGCCCGCAGCGGGCAAAACGATGAAAATATAGGACACTACGCAGACCGGGAACTGGCTTATGCCTGGCTAAAAGCGGGTAATTACGATAAGGCATTGGAACATGCCATGCTGGAATACAATCGTCGTCCGGAGAATATCGATGTTAACGAGACAGTCGCCTGGGTTTGTTACAATAAAGGAGAATACGCACAGGCGTTGCCTTACCTGAAGATGGCGCTCCGCACCGGTACCAGGAACCCGGTGGTCCTCTGCCACGCAGGCCTTATCTATGCCGCCAATGGAAATAAAGAGGCCGCCAGGGCCAGCTTCCGGCAAGCCATGGGGTCAGGGTCAGGCTCCGGCCCAAATATCCCGGAAGCCTTAAAAGATCAAAGTCAGCGGGTGCTGAAAACCTTATAAAATGCCAAAAAAAAAGAATCCTTGGTCTTTGTCTCCTTTTCCTTGGGCTCCTGCCTGCGCCGCAAGGGTACGCGCATACGATCAACTATGCGTTGGAAACAGCGCCCGTGCAAAACGTAGTTTGGTTTTACCTGAAATTGGGCGTCCGGCATATCATCCCAATGGGCCTGGATCATATTTTATTCGTGGTGAGTCTTTGCCTGCTAAGTACACGTATAAAAACGATCTTGTGGCAGGCTACGGCCTTTACAGTAGCCCACTCCATCACGCTTGCATTGAGTATGAAAAA
>Ga0206963_10063_pt1 | contig 37072 bp, 36 predicted proteins | sample Alteio_BWOrgHeat_28_FD_152958 | JGI IMG/M metagenome (GOLD analysis project Ga0206963, IMG submission 152958) | Enriched cells from forest soil in Barre Woods Harvard Forest LTER site, Petersham, Massachusetts, United States -... | ecosystem: Environmental > Terrestrial > Soil > Temperate forest >... | reverse complement strand
TCAAACAAAACACAGGTAAGGCAATAATCAATTATCTTTGCGGCTCAAAAAAATAATATGGCTTTACAAGCAGGCATTGTAGGATTACCGAATGTTGGAAAATCAACTTTATTTAATGCAGTGAGCAATAGCGCAAAAGCGCAGGCAAGCAATTACCGTTTCTGCACGATAGAACCCAATGTGGGCCTGGTTAATGTGCCAGATGAACGCATTGATAAACTGGCAGAATTGGTAAAACCGGATCGCACCGTTCCAACGCAAATTGAAATTGTTGATATCGCAGGTTTGGTAAAAGGTGCGAGCAAAGGTGAAGGTTTGGGCAATAAATTTTTGGCTAACATCCGCGAAGTAGATGCGATTGTGCATGTGATAAGATGTTTTGAAGATGAAAATATTTTGCGTGATGAAGGCGCGATTAATCCCGTGAGTGATAAAGAAATTATTGATACAGAATTACAGCTGAAAGATTTGGATAGTATTGATAAAAAATTCAGCAAGGCAGAAAAGCTTGCGAGAACCGGCGATGCAAAAATAAAAGCAGAATATGAAATTTTAAAAATCTGCAAAGAGCATTTGGAAAAAGGCAAAAGCATTCGCGAACTGAATTTAAGTAAAGAACAAAAAATTGCCGTTGCAGATTTATTTTTATTAACAGACAAACCTGTTTTGTATGTTGCCAATGTTGATGAACCATCTATGTTTACCGGCAACAAATATTCTGAAGCATTAAAAGCTGCCGTTGCCAATGAAAATGCACAGGTGATTATTATGAACAATTCTATCGAAGCGCAAATTGCAGAAATGGAAGATGCTGATGATCGTGCATTGTTTATGGAAGAATATAAAATGAAAGAACCTGCACTGAATAAATTAATCAGCTCTGCCTATAAATTATTAACGCTGCAAACCTATTTTACAGCCGGCGTGCAGGAAGTCCGGGCATGGACAATTCATGAAGGATGGAAAGCGCCACAAGCTGCAAGCGTTATCCACACTGACTTTGAGAAAGGGTTTATTAAAGCAGAAGTAATTGCTTACAACGATTTTATTCAATATGGTTCAGAAGCTGCTTGTCGCGAAAATGGCAAACTGCGCATTGAAGGAAAAGAATATATTGTGAAAGACGGCGATGTAATGCACTTTCGATTTAATGTATAATTCTTTTTAAATGTAAATATTGAATGCAAAATTTAAAATGTAAAAGTGATGTTTGATTAATCTTGTGTTTCGCATTTGTATTTAAACAAAAACATTAATTGAATTAAATAAAACAAAAACCCGGAAGATTTTCTTCCGGGTTTTTGTTTTATTAATAAACTTATTTTCTTACATCATTCAAATCATCACAATCAAACAAATCAAAAGTTAAAATATATTATACCCAAAACTTACATAATACAATCCGCCGATAGATGGATTGCCGATAGCATCTGAATAATATTTATTCAACAAATTACATGCGCCGATCTTAATAATGCTGCTTGGCATTTTTGGCAACTTCATACTTACCTGCGCATCAAGCGTACCAAACGCAGGCGTGTTGCCGCTTACAAAGGATGACTGGTACAAATAATTTTGCTGCCAGCGATAAGTAATATTAAAACCGAAGTACTTTTTAATTTTATAATTCGACAATGATACGTTGAATTTTGTTTTCGGTGTGTTGAAATCTGTCTGGATAGTATTATCATTATTCGATAAATTATTATAAACAAAATTGCCGGAGATAGTGAAATCTTTCGGGAGTTTATAATCAATACCAATGCCTGCGCCAACCGTGTTTACTTTTTTAGAACTGTTTGTATAGATACCAAATGTGTTGCCGGCCGTAACACCTTGCGTTAATGGATCTTTTACCAAAACCGTTAAGCCTATAAAATTGGTGTACTGTGCATAAAACCCAAAAACATCTATCAATAATTTTTGCGCGATAACAGCTTTATAACCGAGCTCATAAGAAGCAACGGTTTCTGGCTTAAACTGTTTAAAAACATATTGCGTTGGCGGCGTGCCGGTGGCTGCATATTTATTTAAAGAAGCAGTGTCATACGTATCAGTTGTTAATCCATATGCATTAATAAATTGCGGAAGCCCGCCAATTAATTTGGCTGAACCTGTTTGTAAATTTATATACTGGTTTTGTGTTGATGGAAAACGATAAGCTGTTTGATAAGAGAAGCGAAGAAAATTATCCGGCGCAACTTTTACAACAGCAGTTGCACGCGGCGTAAACCTTCCCTGGAAATTTGAATTTTTATCATAGCGCCCTGCAACAGTTATTTTCAGCACATCATCAAAAAAACCTTTTTGCAATTGAGCAAACGCGCCTGTTTCATTAATATTAATTCTTCCTGCAGTATCGGCAAAAATGGTTCCGTGTGAGTTTAATACAAATTCGCGTGTTGATGCGCCAACTGTTAAATCAACCCATTTAATAAAATCTGAAAAGTTGTACATGCCTTCACCAACATACAAATTTGTTTGATCATTAAATTTTCCACCATTTGGTATGGCATTGCTTTCGATTGTTTTTATTGTACTGTTGAACGCAGCCGTTCCGGGTTGCAACCTGGTTGCATCTGCTGCTGCTCTCGCTGCTGCACTTGCTGTAACATATGCTTGCGCAGAAGATTGTCCAGTTCCTACTGCCTGCCCAAATGCTGCGCCGTATGCTGTAAGATATGTTGGCGCCCATGATGTTGCTGTTGGCGAATATGCTTCGTTTAATAATGTTCCTACAGCAACCATATCGTAAGATGTTCCTGCATTTTCCTGCGTTGTATATGCTCTTACATAAAAACGCCTTCCTGATATTTCTGCTTTGTATTGTCCGATGCGAACATTCTTTAAAGCATACCTGTCAGTGCCTTGATAAACTGTACTTGCGCTACCAAAATTACCGGTTAAACTGATGGTTGTTGAGTTGGTTACTTTAAAAAACAATCCTGCTGATGTTTTAAAGTTATATGCGTGGTGATTGGTTAAATCATTTTCTGCATAACCCGTTCTTGAAACACCTGAATTCGCTGGAGTTTGCGATGCAACGTAGCCTGTTTGCTGTGCAAGCGCTGTATATTTTGCAGCATCAGCAGCATCGCCCGCTGCAGCATATTGCGCAGCAGCTGCAGCATATTGAGAAGACGCATTATTTAATTGTTGCTGCACATTAAAGTATGCGCTTTCATCACCATAAGTATTAATGCCATTATAATCAGGCGTTGCCCTTCCGTCAGTCGTAGATTGGCCAGTTGTGTTGTGATAATTTCTGTAATCAGTCGCATACCAATCTTTGGCTTCCGTTAAATCAGCAGAAATACGAAAGGCGAATTTATTATTAAACGCTTTTGCATAGCGCGCCATCACATCTGTGTATGGCGCGGCGCTGCTATTTTCATCACCAATATGGTTTACGCCTTCTTTTATTTGTGCGCTGAAGCCTTGGTATTTAAAAGGATCTTTGCTGGTCATTAATAAAGTGCCCGTCATTCCGCCGGAACCATACAGCGCAGAAGACGCGCCAGGCAACAGTTCCACGTTATCTACATCCAATTCATTAAGGCCAACAATATTTCCTACAGAAAAATTTAAACCCGGTGCCTGATTATCCATTCCATCAACCAACTGGTTCATTCGCAAATTACCACTGCCGTTAAAGCCGCGCGTGCCGGGCGTTTTAAACATAATGGATGATGTTACCATGTCAACGCCTTTCATGTTTGCGATGCCATCATAAAAAGATGCAGACGGAGTTTCATGCGCAGTATTGCTGCTCATTCTTTCAATAGAAACGGGCGACTCCAAACTTTTTATGGCAGAACGCGTTGCAGAAACTACCACTTCTGTTCCCAATGCGGATGTCGGTTTCAGGTTTATTTTTATTGCGGAAGCTGCATCTGCAACCTGCACTTCCTGCAGTTCATAACCAACAGAAGTGAATACTAAAGTGAATGGTAATTTTTGATCGGTACTTAATTTAAAATCTCCGCGATCGTTGGTAAATGTTCCAACGCGCGTTCCTTTAATAACAACGGAAACCGCGCCAGCAGCACTGTTGGAGCTTGCATCGTGAACATTTCCTGAAATAATAATTGATTGTGCAAAGACGTGTGTGGATAGAAAAATAGAAAAAAACAAAACGACTTTCTTAAAGATGTGGTAGTTCATACGGCGAGTTTTCGTTAGTAATAAAAAGCAAAGTACATATTGTATTCATCACCTTAAAATTTTATTTAAACTGCTTTTTTTTGTGTGTTGATATTTCGTGAATTGAACAAAATCAACTTTTCAAAACTGTTAGGTAATTTCGCCAAATGAAATCATTACAGTTTCCCAAACAAACAAATTTTTACCGCGGCAAAGTGCGCGATGTGTATACAATTGCAGGCAAATGGTTAGTGATGATTGCATCCGATCGCATCTCAGCTTTTGATGTTATTCTTCCAAGAACCATTCCTTATAAAGGACAAGTGTTAAACCAGATTGCTGCATACATGCTGAAAGCCACGCAGGACATTTGCCCGAACTGGTTAACAGATGTGCCTGCGCCAAATGTTGCCATCGGAAAACAATGCATTCCGTTTCGTGTAGAAATGGTTGTGCGCGGAAATTTGACAGGGCATGCATGGAGAACATACAGCAGCGGAAAAAGAATTTTATGTGGTGAAACTTTAGCGGAAGGATTAAAAGAAAATGATTTTTTTCCAACGCCAATTATTACGCCATCAACAAAAGCAGATGTTGGACACGATGAAGATATTTCTAAAAAAGAAATTATAGAACGAGGTTTGGTTAATGAAAAAGATTATGAAGTTTTAGAAAAATATACACTCGCACTATTTGCGCGCGGAAAAGAAATTGCTGCAAAACGCGGATTAATACTGGTGGATACAAAATATGAATTTGGAAAAATTGGCGACACAATTTATTTAATGGATGAAATACATACGCCGGATTCATCAAGATATTTTTATGCCGACGGCTTTGATGAACGCCAGCAAAAAAATGAAAAACAAAAACAACTCAGCAAAGAATTTGTGCGCGAGTGGCTGATAGAAAATAATTTTATGGGAAAAGAAAATCAAACTGTTCCTGAAATGAATGATGAATGGATCACAACAATCAGCAACCGTTATATTGAACTATATGAAAAAGTTATCGGCGAAAAATTTATCCCGCAAACATTAACAGACGAAGAAACTTATCAGCGCATATTATTTGCATTGGGAAACCATCTTGATTAATAATTTATTTTTTCCGCAACAACAACGCGGAATTTATTTTTATAAACAACATGTCCGTTAGTTTGAATATAAGGTTGCATTGCATTTGAAACAGTTTCAAAAACTTTTTCATAGCCACTATTTTCAACCGCTTTTGCAACCGGCCCGGAAGACATTAATCCTTTCAATGCGATTTCTTTATTTTCATAATCCCAAATGCCATCAATATCAGTATTAATAAAAATTTTAAAACCAACTTCTTCTAAAATATTTTCAAGCAAGTTATTTTCACTAAGCGCGAAAGGCCCGCCAGCTCCGGGTGGCGGCGGTGGCAATAAACTTCCGACGGCTTTTAAATAAGTGGCAGCTTCACAATCTTCTTTATTGCCCCAAATATTTACAACGAGTTTTCCATCATCTTTTAAAACACGTTTTGCTTCCATTAATGCATTCTTTACATTCGCCGCATATTGAAAAGAATTGAAACCTGTAACTACATTAAACGTTCTGTCTTCAAAAGGCAATGCTTCCATTTCACCAACAAAAAAATTAATATCAGCAACACGTTTTTTTGCCTGTTCTATTAATGCTTCAGTACCGTCAAAGCCTGTAACGGCGGCACTTTCAGCGGATGCAAGTTTGCAAAACCATCCTGAGCCGCAACCAACATCAAGCAATTTGTCCGTACTTTGTAATTGCAATAAATCAAGTACATATTTATAAACCACAATGTGTGTTGGTTCTTGAAAGTTTGCCCAATCTTCCGCACGCTTTCCCCATAAATTTGATTGAACATTTTGCGATCCCATGGCATTTATTTTTATTAATAAAATTGATTAACGAATGTATTAATAATTATTTTTTTGTAATAGTATTAATGATTCAAATTTTAAAATAATAAAAAATAAATAACATAAAAAAAGTTCGCGGAAAATAACTCTGCGAACCTCAATAATCTCAACGCTTATTTGCGGCAAATTTTTTTATTAATACGTGTACGTTTTAACAACTGTAATTCCCAAAGATGAAACAGCTGTATCAGTTATCAAACGATTGCTGCTATCGAAAGTATAAGTGTCTGTTACATTTTCAATGCTGCCGCCAGAATTGTATGATGTTGTTGAAACTAAATTTTTATCGTGCGCAAAATAATCCGGCGCGCCGTATACTGAATAAGGATATGTTGTGTATGTGTAAGTTGTAACGCCATTATAATCTGTGGCTTTGGTTTCATTGCCATTCGCATCATATTCATAAGTTGCAACGTTTGTTATTGTTGATCCATCTTGTTTAGAATAATTATATTCTTTATAAGCAATCAATTGTTTTGAAGAGTTATAAAAATATTTTTCTGTAGTTGTATCCTGCGAGTCATCATATTGAAATGTGCTGTCAACAAGTTTATCGCTATTTAAAAAGAAATTTTCATGAATAGATAACGTAGTTCCATCATCATACAAATCCAAACTGAAAGAACCATCAACATTATATTTATACAATGTTTTAACTCCCGGAAGAGTAACAGGAACAATTCCAACAAGCCGGTTATTTCCATCATAACTCAAATTAAATGTAGCACTTTGAGTTGCTGAACCCGGCGAAGTAACATTTTCAGAATAAGTTTTTGGAAGTGCATTTGAAGGCCCCGTTGACGAACCTGTACTATTGTCTTTTTTGCAGGAAGAAAATGATAAAATTAAAACTGCGGAAGCAAGGAAAAGGTAAGAGTTTTTCATAATGATTTTATAGAATGGTTTATTAATAAAACGAAAAGATAATAATATTATTCTGTGAAGCAAAGAATGAGAAAAATTATTAATCATTGTTGTTATTAACGCGTTGTTGTTTTGCTTCATCAATAGTTGGCCGTAAACGTTGCCGCGACTTGTTGAAGATTTTTATGCCATTCATTTTTCCTTTGCGCAATTGCTTTTGTTCGCCCTCGGGCATGTTGTAAATTTCCTGGCATTCATCGCTGCAACAGCCATCATATTTTGCCGCACAACTTTCGCACTGGATAAATAGTAAATGGCAACCATCATTTTTGCAATTTGTATGTGTATCAGAAATGTTTCCGCATTGATGGCATTTGGAAATTATTTCATCACTCACACGTTCGCCCAACCGATCATCAAACACAAAATTTTTGCCGATGAATTTATTGGGCAAACCTTTTTCTTTTACGTTGTTTGCATAATTAATAATGCCACCTTCTAAATGAAAAACATTTTTAAAACCTTTGTGCAATAAATAAGCGCTTGCTTTTTCGCAACGGATTCCGCCGGTGCAATACATGATGATGTTTTTTTCTTTTTTATCATCAAGCATTTCAGCGCTCATTGGTAATTGTTCCCGAAAAGTATCTGACGGAACCTCAATGGCATTATTAAAATGCCCAACTTCATATTCATAATGATTGCGCATATCAACCACAACTGTATTTGGATCGTCAGTTAGCTGGTTAAACATTTCTGCGTTAACATATTTCCCTTTCCGATCTATTTTGAAAGAAGGATCATTAATACCGTCAGCAACAATTTTATCGCGCACTTTTATTTTTAATACCCAAAAAGATTTTCCGTCATCATCAACAGCAATGTTCAAACGCACGCCATTCAAGGGTTCTATAGAATACAAATAATTTTTAAGAGATTCAAAATTACTTTGCGGCACACTGAGTTGCGCATTAATACCTTCTGTTGCAACGTAAATTCTTCCAAAAACTTTTAGTTCCAACAATGCCTTATACAATTCATCACGAAATTGTTGTGCATCATTAATAATAAAATATTGATAGAAGGAAATTGTGGTGCGCGGTTCCGTTTCTTTATATAATAATTCTTTCAGTTCCTTTTGGGAAACACGATTGTGAAGTACTGCCATTTTACTGAAACTTTAAGGACACTTGCCTGGTGAACAAAATTTCTTAACGGTGTAAAGATAAGAATTGAAAATTTATTAAGCAATCATTGCTTGCTTCTAGTGATTGAAAATGTGTTTTAAAAATATTAACTTTGGTAAAAGTGATAAAATGCTTTCATCAAATCAACATACAAATCTTGCAGATTATTATTTTGGGTTTTTGAAAAATCTTAATCCAGATAGTAAGCTTGATCTTATTTCAAAACTTTCTCTTTCATTAAAAGAAAATGAAGCAACTACTGAAACAAGTTTGCAATCTATTTTTGGCGCATATCAATCTAATGATAGTGCAGAAGAAATTATTGCGGAAATCAGAACATCAAGAACATCTAATCGAAATATAGAACAGCTTTGAACAAATATCTTCTTGATACAAATATTTGTATCTTTTTTATTAAAGGAAAATTTGAACTTGATAAAAAAATCGCAGAAGTTGGCGAAGAAAATTGTTTCATCTCCGAAATAACCATTGCTGAACTAAAGTATGGAATCGAAAACAGTAAAACAGTTGAAGCAATGCGAAAGATTGTTGAGCCTTTCATTAATAAATTTGCGGTAATTCCTGTTTATAATTCATTAGATATTTATGCAAAAGAAAAAGCTAAACTACGAAAACAAGGATTAATGATTGATGATTTTGATATTTTAATTGGAACAACTGCGATTTTCAACAATATGATTATGGTAACTAATAATGTTACGCATCTCAGCAGACCTGATAAAATAGTTATTGAAGACTGGACTTCTTTTTAAAAAAATTATTTCCTATTTAATCTCACACTATTTCCCAAAATCCCGCCAAATCCAATGCGGACGCCGGTTTGATTGTAATGTCCATTAAGATAAGAGGCGACAAAATCTATACGCAATATTTTAAAAATATTTTCAAGGCCTCCAAAAATTTCTACATAATTGTTTGTTTGGTTTACATAAAATGCATTTGATCCTGCAACCAAATCCCAATTTAATTTTCTGAACAAAGGAATTTTATTGGTAAGCAATCCATTGAAATGATGTTCCAAATGACCGGTTGCATAAAAATTTGCAGTGGTGCTGTTTGCATAATATGGCGCGAGTTGAAAACTATTCATATACTGGCTTGCAAAAATTATTTGATTGCCATTGAAGTGCTGATAATCCTGAATGAAAACAGATTTTGCATTTAAAAATCCACCGATGCTGAAACGATAATCGAGTTGCCCTTTCAATTTAAAATTTACATTATCCCAAACAGAAAAACTCCATCTATCAAAATCAACATCGCTGCCAAAAATATTTTTCCAACCATGCTGATAAGAAAATGCAAAGGTTGGATACTTAGATCCCAAGGCCATCTTGCGATTGGGGAATTCTATAAAACGCAGCCCTGGCCTGAATTCCAGGTCGATGCTTGTTATGAAAGCCTGATGCCTTGTAAACTGAGAATCCAATTTTTCAAAAGGATAATTTGGCGTGAAGTTTTTATCATGGCTTCCAAAAAAAGAATAATCAGTTGTGTTATTAATCGGCAAACGATCTTCATACAATCCATTTATTTTAAAACGGAAACCATTATCCAATCGACGCGAATAATTTAATTCAGTAAAATAATTTTCATAAATTTTCATGTAATTATCGCGAAACAATAATGTATAAATCCCATTCAACGTTTCAGAAATTGGATTGTCTTTATTAAATTGGCTGATGCGTTTGCCTCCGGATAAAGTCCAGTTTTGCCGGTTATTACTTCCGCCATCATCATTGAAACTGAATGATCTTTTATTCAAACCGATGCTTACCCACGCATTTAAATGCGTGTTGCTGAAACCATATCTTATATGTGGCGAAAAAGAAATTTGCTCACCGGATTTTGAAAAAGTTTTTCGCACCGACCCTTCGAGCGACAATGACAAACCTTCAACAGTATTGTATTCTACGTTTGATAATAATGATTGAAAAGAATATTGAACAGGATTTTTTGGATCAAAATTAGAACGGTTAAAACCTCCGTAAACAATTTGCAAGGGTTTGATGTGCCCTTGTTTTTTTAATAATGAATCACGGTTGTGTTTTGTTCCTGCAGAATCTATTCCTGATTTATAAATGCTGTCTTTAATTTTATAATTATTTAATTCTTCCGGTTCCAACTGCACAGGGCGAAGCGAATCCCAATATGCGTTTGTTTTTTTATTAACGGTTGTATCAAATTTTACAATCACATTATTAAAATATTTTTTTCGGAACTGCGGCGCAGTGTCATAATTATTATACACATTTAAAAAATTTCCAACAGCATCAATGCCAAAAACATTGAACGTAAAATAAACAACCTGATCTTTTGTTTCCCAAATATTTTTATTAATAGGATTTTGAAACTGGCGAATCTCAAGCGTGTCAAGGATTTCAAGCTGCGATTCTTTTTTTAATAATAAATCCAAACTATGAATGCGCCATTCGCCATCAACAATATTTATCGTTCCGGAAAAACAGGGTTCATATTTTCTTCTTGGAATCACCTGGATTTTATTAATCTCTTTACCATCTTCATAAAAAGATCCGAGAAATTTATATTTATAAAAATTCAAAGCATTTTCTGAAATGGGAGAAATAAAACCACGTGGATTTAATTGCTGCACTAAAATTGAAACGTTGTTATTATAAAAATTTATAAACGTTGGAAAACTAAAACCAAAACCATTTGATCCACTTTCGCGGCCGGATAAAACTTCGAGTTTTACTTTGTTTGGTTTTTTGTAAGCAACCTTTGTCAAATTTTCTGAGAGATAAATAATTCCTCTTCCTGCAGAATCAACACCCATTTCTTTTTTATCAGACGAATCTATTTTTTTACCAAAAAATTTTTTGGGTAGATGGCGTGTTTTTATTAATGTTTTTATATACGCTTCGCATGTAAATGAATCCAATGGATTTTCATAATCTTTTCTTTTTTTAATAGCCTGGCGAATGATTTCATACGCAGGGTCTTCGCCGCCGGGATGCACAACAACTTCCTGCAAAGAAAGCTGCTGCAACGAAAGTTGAAAATCCAATTTTATATTTTCATTCGTTACATCAATCGTTTTTTCCTGCCGCGAAAAACCAACATACTGGCTGATGATTGTATATTTTCCCGCATCAAGTTCCAAAAAATATTTTCCTTCATTATTGGTTGTGGTTCCTTTGCTCGTGCCTTTTACAAGTATCGAAGCGAATGGTAAAATATTTCCTTTATCGTCAGTAACAGTGCCCGAAATTTTGCCCGCAAATGCAGAAGAAAAAATAATAAAAGAAGAAAAAATAAAAAATAGAAAACGTTTCATCAACAGGTTTGATATATGAACGAATATACCATGCGATTGGTTACGGAAATGTGAAAATATTTCGACTGAATTTTTATTAATGATTAAGAAAAATAAAAACTAATCAGCATCTTCTGTTTCTACTTTTTGCATGCCCATGCGCAAAAAACTTGCAGTTAACGATCCCAATCCGCCAACGAGTGCGCCGATAAAAGCGGTTAATAATATTAATGAAAAAACAGAACCGCTTAATGGTAAAATCTGCGCAATTTTATGAGAAAGAATTCCATTATTTTTTGAATCAATCCAAATTGATAACGATCCCCATAAAATAAAAACGCCTAAGAAGCCCGCCAGGAAAGCCCTTCCGCGGCCTTGCGGTATTAGTGCACTTACAATAAATGCAGCAATTGCAATACCCCACCAAGGCATATACAAGCCGGAAATAAAACTTAATAATGTTGTTAATAAAACGGCGATTATAAATTTCATTATGATGAATTAAGTAAAAAGTAAAAAACAAAAAGTAAAAAATCACGCACACATTATCCATTAATAAATTCTCAATTATCCATTATTTATTAAATGTCATTTTATATTTTATGCGTTTATCAGCAGCTTCCGTTTTATTCATCACCCATAGCGGATAATATTTTCCTTCCACCCAATTATCAATAAAAGTATCGTAAAACGGGCTGCCGGGATTTCCACTTTGTCCGCCCGGATAAACGCCGTAGGCCTGCGTTGTATCGGTTAAGGAAACAATCATCCTCCAACTTGGGCCATGATCTTCTTTGGTTGCATTAATAGAAAAAGTTCCACCGCCAATGGGCAAATGCAACCTGCTGAAAGGTGCGAGCTTCGCGAGGTGCGTCACTTTTGTGTCTTTATATTTTTCCCAATTGAAACGGCCTTCTGCTTCTGCATTTTTTATTACTGCGGCAGCTTTTTTAAAGCTGGCAGTAATATCATCTCGCAATGTTTCTTTTTGCGGCGTATTAATATTATCAAGAAAAATCAAATTAGAATCTTTCAAAACCGCTTCCAGCGTGGTGCTTGAGACAGGATGGTCCAATTTTAATTTTGAGCTGTTCATATCATCCAGCCAAACTTCCCTTTCAAAATAATCCCATGCTATGGTAAAAACAGTTGCGCCTTTTTCGTGAATATCATTTCTATAATTCCAGTTTATTAATGTATCAAAATATTTTTTTTCATTTTCATCCAATGCATTTTCATTCATAAATTTTTTAAAAAGCGGAACGGCCATTTCTGCAAACACATTGTAATTATCCGTTTGCAATTTCATCATGTCTTCCGGCGTAATATCATTCATCTGCGAAAGTTTTCTATTAATAATAAAACCACGATATGGCGGAAAACTTCCATCTAAATAATATGGATACGTTGCAGGATCGGCGGGCATTTGATTAGCGCTGCTAACAAAACCACGTTCAGGATTTATCATGTGCGGGTTTTCACTTTGCGGAATATTTCCCTGCCACATGTAAGTACTGTCAATTCCCGGCATTACAAAATCTCCCTGCCGTTTCCACTTCGCAGGAAATTCTCCCTGATCCCAAATGGCAATATCGCCATTCTTGCAAGCGAACACAAAATTTTGTCCTGGCACATGCATGTATTTTATTGCTTCTGCATAATCTTTATAATTTTTTGCGCGGTTCAATAAATTAAAAGTCATTAATTCATTGCTTGCATCATGCGCTTTCCAACGCACTGCATAATATTTTCCATTTGTTCTTCCGTTTCCATTATAAGTTTTATCATACATCACCGGCCCGAAAACGGTGTATGCAACAGTGTCAATAATCTCCGGTTTATTTTTTATGGCAATGTGTTCATATCGAAAATCACTCATCTTCCATTCATTATTAAACCAATATTCTTTCATGCTTTCATCACGAAATTTTATTTCATAATAATCGCGAACATCGCGCTCAGCGTTGGTTACGCCAAATGCGCAACTATCATTAAAACCAATAATAATTCCCGGTGAGCCTGGAAATGAAACACCGTATGCATTAAAGTTTGGCGTGGTAATTTGCATTTCATACCAAAGCGATGGAAGGTTCAATCCAAGATGCGGATCATTACATAAAATAGGTTTGCCACTTTTTGTTTTCTTTCCACTTACTGCCCAGTTGTTGCTACCATTATCTTTATCTGGTTTGTCTGTAACAAAACCAACAGAATCTTTTCTATTAAAATATAATGAATCTGCACTCGTAGGAATTTTCACATTCAAAGTTGGTGCAGGATAAACCGTTCCTTTCGGAATAATCGGATCTAATGAATCCAACATGTATGGATACATTTTTTCAAAATTGCTTAATCCAAAAACTGTTTTTGCATTTGTATTTTCAAAATCACTTTCACTTCCTGCCAATTCAAACGACATATATTTTAAGAACAAAGCCGTTTTTAAATTGCTCCATTTTTCCGGTTGATAATTCAGCAATTTATATTCAACAGGCAATTCACTCGCTTTCATATTTTCTATGTACGCATTAATGCCGGCAGTGTAAGCATCACATTCAGATTTTGTTACCGAATCTTTTTCCATTTCCGCAACTGCTTTTTCCGCAGCGTAAATCATTCCCAAACGCCTTTTATCTTTATCGTAATTAATCGCTTTCTCTCCTATCAATTCACTGATTCTTCCAGCCGCAGCATACACCTGAAATTCCATTTGCCACAAACGAAATTTTGCATGCAAATAGCCTTGTATAAAATATGCATCAACTTCATTCTGCACAAAAACATGCGGCACCATTCTGTCATCAAAATATACTTCGCCTTTATCTTTCAGTTGTGGAAATTGTAAATCTGCAGCATAATCTTTTTCAACATCATCCGCATTTTGCCAAAAGCCATGTTGCGGGCTCAGCAATTTGCCAATCGGTGGAATTGGCTTCCCGCCTACGTTCCATTCGTTGTTTAATAAATAAATCAGGACAATTGTTATAACAGCGCTAACCGAAAACCGTACGATTTGCATACATTAATAAATGAATTAAAAAATGGAAAACCGAATATAAAAACTTTTACAGTGTGATGTGTGATTTTATTTTTTGTAGTGAGCTGACGAATTACTATTCAACTTCATTGGCGTCGCACTCTTGTACAATGGATTCTTTATTGAGCTTTTTTCAAGCCACAGAGTTTCGCAGAGTTAGAGAGAATCGCAGAGAAACTTTAAAACCTCATCGGTTCTCTGTGGCATTAATAAAAAAATTATTTCAAATTATTAATAAGCAAATCAACTTCATCAATCGTATTAAACGCATGCAACACAATTCGCAAACGCTCGGCATTTTTTGGAACCGTCGGATATAAAATGGCACGGACATCCAAATTATTATCCTGCAATTTTTGCGCAAGCATTTTCACATTTTCATTTCCCGGAACGATAACAATTTGTATCGGCGTTTCACTTTTTAATTTTTCAAATTTTATTAATGAAGATTGAAAATGCGTAATCAAATTTTGCAAATGGCTTCTTTCATTTATTAATGATGGAAAAATTTCATAACTATTTTTAATCGTTTCAACACTCACTTCCGGCAATGAAGTTGTATAAATAAATGCGCGTGAAAAATTAATTAAATAATCTTTCAATTTTTTACTTCCTAAAATAATCGCGCCGTGCGCGCCAACTGCTTTTCCAAAAGTGTGGATGCGCGCAAAACATTTTGTTTGTAAGTGCAAATGTTGCACAAGCCCCTCACCTTTTTCGCCAACAACGCCAGTTGCGTGCGCTTCATCAATTATTAATGACGCATTGTATTTTTCACACAGTAAAGAAATTTCTATTAATGGCGCAAAATCTCCGTCCATCGAAAACAAAGATTCTGTAACCACAAAAATATTTCCAACAGCAACTTTTAATTTCTTTTCCAAATCTTCCAAATCATTATGCAAAAAAGAAAATGCATTTGCAAATGATAAACGAATTCCATCACGCAAAGATGCGTGGCTGAGATAATCATAAATAATTGTATCGCCACGTTGCGGAACACAACTTAATAATCCAACGTTCGCATCATAACCAGAATTAAAAATTAATCCCGCTTCCGAATCATGAAAATCAGCAAGTATTTTTTCTGTTTCTTCTATTAATAAATAATTTCCCGCAAGTAACCGCGAACCAGTTGAACCATGTGTTAACTGCTTTACGCTTTTTGCTTTATGCATTAAGCTTTCAAGCAAATTATTTTTTACAATTCCCAAATAATCGTTTGAACAAAAATCAATTTTATTATCTGGCAAACGCAATTGGCGAAAAGCATTATTTTCTTTTCGCTCATTTAATTTCTTATCTAAAAAATCTTCTTTCATATTTTTACAAAATCAAATATCCCTTTAATCGCACGAAAGTAAAAATCATTCATGCAAACAGACACAAAAAATATTCTCGGCCTTCAATTATCAACCGATCCGAGATGGGTTAATCTCGCAAGTATTTCCTTGGAAGAAATTTTAACCGACCACGCGTATTGCGAACAGAAAGCAGCAACAAGCTGCATTTCATTAATACAACGTTATCCGGAAAAAGAAAAATTAGTGAATCAATTATCGCCAATCGTTACTGAAGAATGGGGACATTTTCGTTTGGTACTTGCAGAATTACAAAAACGCGGATTAAAACTCGGCAAGCAACGCAAAGATGAATATGTAAATAAATTAATCGCGTTTCAAAAAAAAGATGGCAGCCCTGATGAAAGTTTTTTAGATAAACTTTTAATTTTTGCATTAATAGAAGCGCGCAGTTGCGAACGTTTTAAAAGATTAAGCGAAGGTTTGGAAGATGAATATTTGCGGAATTTTTATCGCCGTTTTATGGAAAGCGAAGCCGGCCATTATCATTTATTTATCGAGCTTGCGGAAACTTATATTAATAAAGAAACCGTTCGCAAACGATGGAAAAAATGGCTTGAATATGAAGCTGGCGCCATGCTTGAGCTTGAAGTGCGTGGCGATCGCGTTCATTAATAAAATTAAAAACACACGGTTGCGTAAATTTTTTTAATGTAATCTTACTATCATCAAATTTATCTACTTTGCTTTCTTAATAATAATCATCCATTTTATATGAACCGCAGAACATTTGTTAAGAACACCGCAATGGCAGCCGGCGCAATACACATTCTTCCTTCGGGCACCTTTGCAAAAGACAATCAAAAGGTAAAATTGGCTTTTATTGGTGTTGGCCTTCGCGGGCAAAACCATTTGGACAATGCTCTTCGCAGAAGCGATGTAGATGTTGTTGCCATTTGTGATGTTGATGACTTTATGTTGCAGCATGCAATTGATCTTATAAAAAAATCCGGCAAGCCAATGCCAAAAGTTTTTAAAGGCGATCCGTATGCATGGAAAAAATTATTAGAGCTTAAAGAAATTGAAGGTGTTATTATTGCCACTCCGTGGGAATGGCACGCGCCAATGGCGATTGGAAGTTTGGAAGCTGGAAAATATGTGGGCACAGAAGTAATGCTGGGAATTACCTTGGAAGATCATTGGAACGTGGTGAAAGCATGTGAAAAAAATAATGGCAATTTGATGATGCTCGAAAATGTTTGTTACCGCCGCGATGTGATGGCCGTGATGAATATGGTGCGTCAAAATATGTTTGGTGAATTGCTTCATTTGCAAGCCGGCTACCAGCATGATTTGCGCGGTGTAAAATTTAATGCGGGAAACAACAGCGGCGGCACGGGCGCTGAGTTTGGTGACAAAGCATTTTCAGAAGCGAAGTGGAGAACCAATCATTCTGTTCATCGCAATGGAGATTTATACCCGACGCATGGCATCGGGCCTGTTGCGCAAATGCTGGATATTAATCATGGCAACCGTTTTGTTTCGTTGTCATCTTTCTCTACAAAATCTCGCGGACTGCATAATTATATTGTTGAAAAAGGCGGCCCGAATCATCCCAATGCAAAAGTTGAATTTAAATTAGGCGACATCGTTACCACGCACATTAAATGTGTAAATGGCGAAACAATTTTGTTGCAGCATGATACAAATAATCCGCGGCCATATTCACTTGGTTTTCGTGTGCAGGGAACAAAAGGTTTGTGGATGGACGTTAATAAATCTTTGTACATTGAAGGCACAACAAAAACAGATGATGCATGGGAACTTGCGCAACCTTATCTTGATAAATACGATCATCCATTATGGAAAAAATATGGAAAAGATACAGAAGGTGCAGGCCATGGTGGAATGGACTTTTTTGTAATGCACGCATTTGTTGAATCAATAAAAAGAAAAGTGGCGACGCCGATGGATGTGTATGATGCCGCAGCATGGAGCGCGATTACACCATTAAGCGAAATGAGTGTTGAAACAGGAAACCAGACAGTGGATTTTCCTGACTTTACAAGCGGGCAATGGATGTACAGAAAAAATAATTTTGCATTGAATGATGAATTCTAAAAGACAATAAGTGAAGCAGGAACTTGTACAAAAAGCCGCGGAAGAATTTATCGGATCTGCTAACGAAATTAAAATTGAACAACTCGGAAACGGGTTGATTAATCATACCTATAAAATTGCTAATGCTTTAAAAAATAAATTGGTTTTGCAAGCCATTAATAAAAATATTTTTTCGAAGCCTGAAGATATTATTTCCAACTACAAAGAAATTTTTGAATATCTCGAAGCGCAACATGCTATTAATATTCCTGCGCCAATAAAAAATAAAAACGAAAAATTATTATTTATTGATGAAGAAAAAAATTACTGGCGTGCAACAAATTTTGTTGATGGTTCTTATTCGCCAATGAACGCAACAAATGAAGATGCAGCTTTTACTGTTGCAAAAAGTTTTGCCGGTTTTACAAAATCATTAGCCGGATTAAACATTAATAAACTTCATGTAATCATTCCTGATTTTCACAATCTCGCTTTTCGTTACAAACAGTTTGAAGACGCAGTTGCAAATGCGCCTGTAAAAAGATTATTAAAATCAACACATATTATTGCGCAGCTTCGTCAACGAAAAGCGTTGGTCGATTTTTATAACTCTACGATTAATTCTCCTGATTATCCTGAACGTGTAATGCACCACGATTGCAAAATCAGCAATATACTTTTTGATACCGCAACTGATAAAGTGATTTGCCCTGTTGATTTGGATACCACAATGCCCGGAAAATATTTTTCTGATTTGGGCGATATGATAAGAACAATGACTTGCAGCGTTGATGAAAATAGCAAAGCATGGGAAGATATTGCTATCCGCCCATCCTTCTACAAATCAATATTGACGGGCTATCTGGAAGGCGCCGGTGATATTTTTTCTGATAAAGAAAAAAAGAACATTCATTATTCCGGATTGATATTAACGTTTATGCAATCGCTTCGTTTTGTCGCAGATTTTTTAAACGGTGATATTTATTACAAAACATCTTATCCCGAACAAAACCTCAACCGCGCATTAAACCAATTAATATTATTAGAAAAACTGGAACAATTTTTACAAACAGAATTTTCATTTGCACCTTACAACTAATTATTTTATTGATAAATTATTTATTAAAAGCTCTGAATCCACCTGATTCCTGGCGTTACGTTTTTAAATAAATTATTGAAATAAATTGCCGGTTCAATTTTCGTTTTTCCCTCGAACAATGATATTTCTCCCGCACCAAATCTTATCGTTTGCTTATCCATAAAATCCCCTTTTCTTGTTATTAAATAACTAATAGAAAATACGGTAAGAAATGTTGATTCCTTTCTTGGATCATGATCTTTCACCGGGCCTTGGCCAAACGTCAGCGTTAATAGATCATTTCTATACACTTGCAAATTTCCTTGTGTATTTTTTGCAAAGAAAAAATTGGGTTCCCAAAAAAGGCCAATATCTCTTTTAAAATCATTCTTACTTAAAACCAGTGAAGCGCCAAGGCTAACCGACGGAACAAAATAATTTTTATAATTCTGTGCATTTACAGAAATATGCATTTCTAAAAAATCTCCCATGCCAATGTAACCGCGTGGCTGTCTTGCTTTCACCGTTTTATCAACATTATTATACATTCCATTAAAATCATTTGTCCATTGGCTGTTTACATTTTTTTGAAGATTAATAATTTTCTCACTCAACTTTCCATCTGTATAATTTGAAAGATCATTTATGTTATTAATAAAAAAACTCAGCTTATAATAACGCGTATCCTTAAACGCTTTTCGCAAAGTATATTTTGCTGTGTATTGAACAGCGCCAACAAAATTTACAGTATCCTGTTCCAGTTTCAATGCAGCAACATCACCATGATTTACCAAATAGCTCGATCCTTTTTGTTTAAACTGTTGAAGAAGAATTTTTTTTCTTCCCATAGAATCCGTTAAATAATCAATTCGCTTTGATGTCAATTCATCCGACAAAGAATCTTTCAGCGGTTCAATATCTTTTAAAAAAACATGCAGCACAGAATCCATATTATTAAACATGGCCAAATCATCCATGTCATACAAATTAATTTGTAGCTTATTTCCTTTGCCTAAATCAATAATAAATATCCGTTTAAAATATTGCTGCGATAGCTGGAAAGTCTTGTCTGTATTGGCAAATCCGTTTTCTGTCTGGGCAAAACAAGTTCCTGTGACGCTTGCAACAAGCATCAGTGCGATGATAATTTTTTTCATGTTATTTAATTTGAGGAATAAATTTTTATTTTAATAAGGCCAGCATAATCTGGCGTGGCTGAAGTTTTTTGTTTGCTTATATCATTTGTTTTTGCAAATGGCAAATTATAAATATGATCGTTTAATGAAGCCGTTCCTTCATTTGCATTTTCAATTTCATTAATGTGCAGCACGCGCAACTTTTTCTTAACAGCCAAAGATGCAATTACAACAGCCGGAGTATCTGTAATCAAATGCTCATTAATAATTACAGGTTCATTAGTTTTTAAAACGTTCAATGCAACCGAAATATTTTTCTTAGAAAAAGTGTTTAAATTTTTATTAATCTTTTCTTTTTTATCAAAATTATTATCAGCTTTTTTTTCAATTTGTTTAACCGCAATTGCAGGTTTATTAATAATGTCTTCATGATGTAAAACACGAACATCAGCCTTCGTTTCTTTTTTATTTTTTGTTGAAATATTTTTCACCAAATCATTTTCGTTTTTCTTATTAATAATTTTTGGCACAAAAAATATTAACAACAAACAAGCTGCAGCAAGCCAGTAAAAAATCATTTTATTATTGCGCGGTTTCTCACGCAAGCGGTTATGTAATTTGTTCCATGATTCATTTTTATCAAGCATTTCTTCACCCGGAAAACTTGAAAAATCTTCCAGTTTATCTTTCCAGTTTGATAAATTATTTTGTTTTTCGTTGTGCATATTCAACTCCGTTTTGTAACAACATTTTTTGTAATAATGATTTCGCCTTGCTCAGTTGCGATTTTGATGTTCCGTCTGAAATGCCCATTAGCACTGCAATTTCTTTATGTTCCATTCCTTCAATTACGTACAAATTAAAAACAGTTCTGTAACCAACGGGCAATTGTGCAAGCAAATTAAAAATCTCCGACGCCGATAAATTATTAAGCGCATCTTCTTCAAAAGCAATTTCTTCAGCAGCACTTTCCGTAACCATGTTAAACACATTTTTCTTGCGCAAAAACATCAGGCATTCATTAATAATTATTTTTTTCAGCCACGCAATCAACGCAGCATCGCTTTGATATTTAAAAGTATTTAAGCCTTTAAAAAATTTATAAAACCCGTCCAGCAAAACCTCTTCCGCATCTTCCCTGCTTTTTAAATAGCGCCTGCACACGAGCATCATTTTATCTGCCAGCAAATCAAATAAATATTTTTGCGCGGCAGCACTTCCATTGTTTGCTTCTATAATCAGTTCCGCTATTTCCATTAATAAATTTTCTGCACGTTGAGGTTATACTTATCTAAATGCAAAATGCAATGCATACGTTGCCTGTTCACAAAACTTTAATTTTAAAATCAATATTATGTACTTAGCATTTGAATTTCTATTCAGCACCAGTTGCGTCGCACACTTGTACATTTGGTTCTTTATTCAGCAAATAAAATTACCGGTAACCTTATTAATAAAAAAGTCCGCAGAATAACTCCGCGAACTTCATAACAACTATAAACCAAAACTTTATTTATAACGATTTTATTTTCACATTTTCACATCAGCACATTTCCACATTGATAAAATTTAATTCATAAAAATTATTTCTTCCCCGTTCCCATCCACATCAACGCATCAATTATCATTTGGTTTTGCGTGTAGTTGCTTAATGTATACGATAATGTTTTCACCGTATTATCATAATGATGATCATAATCCATATCATTATGTCCCATGTTCATGTAAATCATTTTATATTTTTTATTGCTCCACACAACGGGATAATAGCCACTGTGCCATATTTCATGCAACTTCGGGCCAGTGCCAAGTGGAAAACTGCTCGAGTCAATCGACAATAAAATATCTATATCAGGATTTTTGCGCAAGTCTTTTTCCCAGCGATACCATTCGTTTGGCGCGGCAATAAATTTTGCCGGCAAATTTTTTGTAGCCGGATGATTTTTATCTTCCACATCAAGCATTGCATTTACAGGCTTCCATATATTGCTTACATATTGCCCCGAGCCAAGAAAAGTATTATGATACCAATCCCAATTTTGCTCAACGCCAGAAGGCGTTAATGCAAACGCAGCAAAATGAAAACCGATCCATCCGCCGCCACCATCCATATATTTTTGAAAAGCTTCGCGCTGCTTCGCACCTTCGGGGCGTGTATCTAAAAAAAGTACAACCTGGTAATTTGCTAGAAACGTTGCATTCATGTTGTCCCAATTATTTGTTGAGTCATAAATGAAATTATATTTCTCCGCAGTTTTTGGAAACCATGCATTTGCTTCATGCACAAAACTTATATGCGCTGCATCTTCTTTAGCAGTATAAAATGCAATCACTTTAAAAAGCGGAACAGGTTTTTGCGCGAAGGCATTATTAATAAAAATAAGCGCGATGAATGAAAGAAGAATTTTACAAAATTTGTTGGGTTTAAAAAACATAGTCATGATTAATAAATAAGAATAAGTGAATAGAAAAATTACAACTTTAAAAGTATTTTTAATTTTGAATTTAATTCTTTGATTTCATTTTCTGTAATTCACCAAGTTTCCCAACTGCCAGCGATCGATCAACTGTAGCAATTTTCGAAAGACGGATTAATGATTTTTTTTTAATTCCATTTTGTTCAGAAGGAAATAATTCGATGTCAGTTGGTTCTCTCCATTTAAATTGTGATGTGATAAAACTTAAAGTCAAATCTTCGTTAGTTTCAATCAAAACCACTGCAGGCCTGAGTTTGCTGCTTGTTAAATCTGTAAAAGGAAATGGGATGAGAATGATGTCTCCTTTAATCATTATAGCGTTCTTTCAAATCTTTTACTGAATAAAGTGTCTCTTCTTCAAGCAAAAAATTAAAGGAATTATTTTCTGTAACCAATTGCTGAATATTTTTTGTGATCAATTGTTCTTCATATTTCTTAATAATGAAGTCAGCAAAATCAGATATTTCAGCAGCCTTATCTTCAGGAAGCTGGTTTATTATTAAAACTGTTTTTTCTATAATAGTTTGCCTTGTCATAAGAGAATTTGAATTATTGAATTTACAATTTTTTTGTTCATTAATAAAACAGTGAGATTGATAAGTCACTAATAATTTTTCTTTATAATGCTCTCGCGAAATATTTCAACTCATCTTCCAAATCAAGAAATGGGTATTTGTTTTTTAGTTCCTGCGTTCTTAATAATTGCGTTTGCAAAAATTGTTTGTGTGCATTTGTTGCTGGTTGAAATGCTTTGTGTTTTCTTGCAATCGCAATTTTTTTAACTTCCTGCATAATGGCTCTGGACGCGGGTTCTATATAATGTTCTGCAAAATTTTCAAGCACAAAACTTGTTGCCTGGTAATTTGGGTGAACCATATCCAAATCATAAAACCGATAATCGCGCAGCACATCAATCACCAATTCATACGCAGGAAAATAATGAATGCGATCAAATTTATTAACAAGGTGATGAACACTTTCTATCAGCCTTGCTTTGCTCCTGTTATTTTCAACAACGCCATCGCGTGTGTGGCGAACAGGACTTACAGTAAAAATTACACGCAAATCAGGATTGAAATGAAAGAGTTGGAAAAGACAATTATCAAGTGTGGTATTTATTTCTTCAATCGTCATTAAATGTTTATGAAAAAGTTGTGCGGGCGCACGATGACAATTTCCAACAGCTTTATTATTTTCTATTAATTGATATGAAAAAGATGTTCCTAAAGTAATGATTAACCATTTCGTTTGCTTAAGAAATGTATGTGCGCGCATTTGCGAAGCATTAATGTTTTTTAAACAATCTTCTTTATTAATATTCGAGTAAGAACTATGATGCTGCCAGCTTTGCCAGAGTTCGTTTAAATAAATCAGATCATTGTCTGTGTATTGTTTGTTTTGAATATAACTCACCAAACTATTTGAAACACTTAACGGATCAAACAAAATTCCATTTGGGTTTTGCAGCACATCAAATTTTAATTCCTGTAAATAATTTCCAATATGCTCTGTAAAACACGAGCCGATTAATAATAATTTATCAGGATATTTTATTGGTTCTGATAATGAAGAAATGTTTAGTGGTAAATAAAATTCCATAATTACCCAATCAAAAGTTTAAAGTAATTTTTTCGCCATCCGGCAATTCTTTCCAGGTATTTAATAGTTCACGCAAATATTTTCTGACGCTGTTTAGTTCTTCATTGTTAATAAAAGGTGTTGGAAAATTGTGGTTCATTTTTATAAAAGCTGCAGCTGATATTTTATTAAAGTCATCAAAATTTCCTTCTGCAATTTCAATCAAAAATAAATTAGCCATATTTTCTGCATACCACGCTTCTTCTGAAACCGTTAACTGTAGCCGCTTTTCGCGGTTTTCAAAATCTGTTATTTCCATTCCATTATTCAGCATGCCCATAAATGCGGTTGAATAATTTAATGTTTTTTCAATAGCATAATGGCTCAAATCGTGCCTTATAAAAAAATCGCTTGCATGCATCCATGTTTCTGTTCCATCATTTCTTTTATATAAAATGATATGCGGTTTGGTTGTATTTTTTGTCAACTGCATTATCATCAAGCAAAAATTTCTGATGCTAAAAAACTGCTTTTTTGTAATGCATTTTTATTAATGTTTTTTAATAAACCCAACTGTTCAAAATATGGAATCATTAATTCTGTATCCATATTTCCTACCAGTTCATTATCAGCCATCGGGCAGCCGCCAATTCCTTTTAAAGCGCCATCAAATCTTTTGCAACCTGCGCGCAAAGCCGCGTCCACCTTATCTTTCCAGTTTATTAATGTTGAGTGCAGGTGAACACCAATTTCATGTTGCGGTAATTTATTAATCAAATAATTTGTTATTGAAAAAACCTGCTCAGCATTTGCCAATCCAACTGTATCTGCCAGCGAAATTATTTTTACATCAAGTGAAACAATTTTATTAACCCACTCAAAAACTATTTCTTCAGAATATAAATCGCCATAAGGATTCCCAAAACCCATGGAAATATAAATAACCAATTTCTTATTTTTATTAATACAAATGTTTTGAATTTCTTCCACGCGTTTTAATGATTCTTCAATCGAGCTGTTTGTATTTCTCAACTGAAAAGTTTCTGAAACAGAAAAAGGAAAACCGAGATACGATATTTCATCATAATCCGCTGCCTCCTGCCCGCCACGCGTGTTTGCAACGATTGCCAAAAGCTTTGTGCTTTGCGCATTCAGGTTTAAGCCTTTGATCACTTCTTTTGTATCGGCCATTTGCGGAATTGATTTCGGCGAAACAAAACTTCCAAAATCAAGCGTATCGAATCCAACTTTTATTAATGAATTGATGTACGCAATTTTTTTTTCTGTGGAGATAAAATGTTTCCATCCCTGCATCGCATCGCGCGGGCATTCTATTAAGGAAATATTTTTATGCTCATTCATTAATAAAATTTTTGAATGATTATGATTGGCGTTGTTTCATTGCTTCATATAAAATTATTCCTGTTGCAACGGAAACATTAAAAGAATTAAACTCACTTTTCATTGGTATAATAAAATGTTCATCAGCCGCTTTACTAATGTAAGGTTGCACGCCTTTATCTTCACTGCCCATCACGATGCAACAAGGTTCTTTAAAACTTAATTCAAACAATTTTTTATCTGAATTAATCTCGCTTGTAACAACGCGGATTCCATTTAGATGTAACGTATCAATTGCTTTAAGCAAACTGCCAACGCGGCAAACCTGTATGCTCTCAAGCGCGCCAGCACTGGATTTCATCGCTTCTTCATTCATGCTCCCAACACCCTTGTCGGGAATTATTAATGCCTGCGCGCCGCAACAAACTGCAGTGCGTGCCATCGCGCCAATGTTGCGCACGTCGGTAATTCCATCGAGCATAATAAATAATGGCGCTTCGCCGGTTGATACAACGTGATCGATTACCTGCTGTAAATCCAAATATTTTATTAATGCGGCAAATGCCAAAACGCCCTGGTGATTTGCGCGTGTAAAGCTGTTCATTTTTTCCGGCGGAACTTGCTGAATGGGAATATTAAATTCTTTTGCGAGCTTTCTTATTTCACCAATTGATTCGCCGCTTACGTTGCGTTGAAAAAAAATTTTATCAATAGCACGGCCGGAATTAATGGCTTCTATCAAGGGATGGCGGCCGGTTATTAATGAAGATTTATCCATTTTATTTATTTTGAAAGGCTTCCGTCGAGCATCATCAATTTTACTTTTTGAATTGTTGCGACAGACATTGAATCTGTTATTATTCCTTTTTGCACCATTTGATAGGCTTCTTCAAAAGGTAATTTTTTTACCATTAATTGTTCTGTTTCTTCCGGCCGTGCAGTTCGTTGTTCTAAATTTCTTGCAACATATAAAACGGCAAATTCATCACTTACGGAATTGGAAAGATGCATGGTTAATACCTGCGTCCATTCATGCGCTATTAATCCTGTTTCTTCAATCAATTCGCGCTTTGCACCTTCAACAGGATCTTCACCAAACTCGCCACCACCTTCACAAATTTCCCAACTGTATGCATTTAGTGTGAAACGATATTGTCCGACTAAATAGGTATTAAAATCTTCATCAAGCGGCAAAACACCAACAGCAATTTTTTTAAAATGAACTTTGCCATAAATACCTTTTCCGCCACCGGGATTAATAACATCATACTGCGTTACATTAATCCAGTTGTTATCGTAGATTGGTTTTTCGGCAAGAATTTTCCATGGGTTTATTGATGTATCCATAATTATTGGTTCAATATAAAATGGCTCAATTTCTCAATTCAATTGAGCCATTGAGCCACCGGATATTATTACGAATTATTTATTATTTAATTCCGAATGCTTTTTTTACCTGCGGAACAAAATCAAGTTTTTCCCAGGTAAACAATTCAACTTCTACTTCTTTCTCGTTCTCTTTTCCTTTGTTAAAAATTTTTGTAACCACTTCATTTTTTCTTCCCATATGCCCGTAAGCAGCAGTTTCACTATAAATCGGGTTGCGCAATTTGAAACGTTGTTCAATAGCATAAGGCCTCATATCAAACACGCCTTCTGCAATGGTTCCGATTTCTCCATCAGTTAAATCAACCTTTGCAGAACCGAAAGTTTTTACATTAATAGATGTTGGTTTTGCAACACCAATAGCGTAGGAAACCTGCACCAGCACTTCATCCGCAACGCCTGCCGCAACTAAATTTTTTGCAAGATGGCGCGTTGCATATGCAGCGCTTCTATCAACTTTGCTTGGATCTTTTCCTGAAAATGCACCACCGCCGTGCGCACCTTTTCCACCATAAGTATCAACAATAATTTTTCTTCCTGTTAAACCTGTATCGCCGTGCGGGCCGCCGATTACAAATTTTCCGGTTGGATTAATGTGATAAATAATTTTATCGTTAAACAATTTTTGTATGGAAGGTTTCAATTGTTTTTTCACTCTTGGCATAATAACGCTGATGATATCATTTTTAATTTTGTCAAGCATTATTTTATCCGAATCAAAATCATCATGCTGTGTAGAAACAACAATTGTATCAATTCTTATCGGTTCGTTGTTGTCATTATATTCAATGGTAACCTGGCTTTTTGCATCCGGGCGAAGATATTTTAATTCCTTTCCGGCGCGGCGTGTTTTAGAAAGTTCCTGCAAAATTTTATGCGCTAAATCTAATGCGAGCGGCATATAATTATCGGTTTCTTTTGTGGCATAACCAAACATCATTCCCTGGTCGCCGGCGCCTTGTGCATTTGCTTTTGTTTCAAAATCTTCTTTCTTCACTTTCCTGTCAACGCCTTGGTTAATGTCTGAAGATTGTTCATGAATGGCAGAAAAAATTCCGCAAGAATTTGCTTCAAACATATATTCACTTTTTGTGTAACCAATTTTACGGATTACATCGCGTGCAATATCCTGCACATCCAAATATGCTTTGGATTTTACTTCTCCCGCAAGCACAACCTGGCCTGTTGTTACAAGCGTTTCGCAGGCAACTTTTGATTCCGGATCGTAAGCGAGAAAATTATCAATTAGCGCATCAGAAATCTGGTCGGCTACTTTATCTGGATGGCCCTCAGAAACGCTTTCGGAAGTAAATAAGTAAGGCATAAATTTTTAAAAGTTTGATAGTAAGTAATTCTTTATAAATAAAATTCCATTAATCATTTTTAAATAACAATTAATGGAATTTTTTCCGCAGCAAAGATAATGGCTGAAATTATATTTTTAAATAAAAGTCTGCAAATCTTGTAGCCTTTTATATTATTAACAACTATGCTTTTGTAAGATCATTAAACAATTGCAAATAATCTATCAAATCAGTTTCTGCATTAAATGATAAAACCTGTTTGCCACGCACTTTGCCAAATTCTTCCGCTAATTTCTTATCCACTTTTTCTGCGCCAAAAGTGATGGCTTCACTATACGTTGCGCCGCCTCTGAACAATGCTGTATTATTAACGTCTTTGAAAGGCTCCAAATCTTTTGGCTTAATATTCGGATGAATGTTTGCAAGCTTTGAAAAATCTGCACCCAGCTTTTCTTTAAAAGTATTTTGGCCAATTGTAAATACAACTTTACTGTGCGCAAACACAGGTTCTTTTTTATAAACAGTTTTTAAATACAATGGAACAAGTGAAGACATCCAGCCGCTGCAATGAATAATGTCTGGCGGCCAACCAAATTTTTTGACAGTTTCCAATGCGCCTTTGCAAAAGAAAACCATGCGCAATCCGTTATCGTCATACCACTTTTCATTCTCGTCGTTAAAAATGTATTTGCGTTTAAACAAATCTTCATTATCCAAAAAATAAATTTGCAGCCTTGCATTTGGCAACGAAGCAACTTTAATCTGCAATGGATAATCATCATTATTAATAGAAACATTAATGCCCGATAAACGCACTACTTCATGCAGCCGGTGCCTGCGTTCATTAATCACTCCAAAACGTGGCATAATGCACCTCACTTCAAATCCCGTGTCATTCGATTTAATCGCCAGTTTGTTAACCGTTTCCGCAAACTCCGTCAGTTCTAAATAAGGAGACATTTCGTTGGCAATAAATAAAATTCTTTTCTTTGTTAACATTATTGATGTAATTGATGAAGATTTACCTTTTTAAAACAGTTTGCAAAGGTATGGTATTTATTAGAAACTTAGCACCGATACTGCATTTGCAGCCATAAAACATTGTAAAATGATATTATTTAAAAAAGCCGCCGAACTAATAACTTACCTGCAAACGCAAAAAAATGACGGAGCAGAAATTGGATTTGTGCCAACGATGGGCGCTTTGCACAACGGCCATTTGTCGCTTATTAATGCATCAAAAAAAACAGCAGCATTAACGGTTTGCAGCATATTTGTAAACCCGACGCAATTTAATGATCCGAAAGATTTTCAGAAATACCCGGTAACAATTGAGAAAGATATTTATCTGCTGGAAAAAAATGGAGCCGACGTTCTATTTCTTCCTGATGTTTATGAAATTTATGCTGATGGAACAAAAAATCTTGAACATTATAATCTTGGTTATTTAGAAACAATTTTGGAAGGAGAGTTTCGCCCCGGCCATTTCCAAGGCGTTTGCCAGGTGATGGAACGCTTGATGAATATTGTAAAACCCGATCATCTTTTTATGGGGCAAAAAGATTACCAGCAATGCATGGTGATAAAAAAATTAATTGAAATTAAAGATTTGAAAATAAAATTTCATACGTGTGAAACGCTTCGCGAAAATGATGGGTTGGCAATGAGCAGCAGGAACACGCGTTTAAATGATGATGAAAGAAAAAAAGCAACTGCAATTTATAAAGCGCTTTCTTTTTTAAAAGAAAATTTAATGCAAAAAGATTTTACTGAAATTATTAATGAAGCAAAAAATATGCTTACAGAAAATAATTTTAAAATCGATTACGTTGAAATTGCTGATGCGGATAATTTAGAAATAATTCATCATTATAATAAAGGAAAAAAACTGGTTGCATTAATCGCTGCATTTCAAAATGAGACGCGGTTAATTGACAATATGATTTTAACCAATGAACATAACTTAAAATAGATTGTTACTTTTGCGCACGCAAAGTTTGTTGAGGAAGTTTGGAGAGAATGAAAAGCTGAAAGAAAAATTACTTCCGGATTATTAATTTATTAATATGCAAATTGAAATTTTAAAATCGAAAGTTCACCGGGTTGTTATAACAGAAGCCAATTTAAATTATGTTGGCAGCCTTACATTGGATGAAGATTTGATGGACGCCGCGAACATGATTGCCAATGAAAAAATTCAGGTGGTGAATGTAAACAATGGATCACGCATTGAAACTTATCTTATAAAAGGCAAACGCGGTTCAGGCGTTTGCTGCCTCAACGGGCCAGCTGCAAGACAAGGCGCAGCCGGCGATGTTGTAATCGTTATTTCCTATGCATTAATGGATTTTGAAGAAGCAAAAAAATTTAATCCAAGTTTGGTTTTTCCGAAAGAAGGAAACAAATTGTAGATGTTTTTTTTAATGGCTTTAAATATTGTAAATTGTTCCCTGACTTATGAACAAAAAAATTCTTGGCGTATTACAATATTTTTTATTCGCTGCGCTGGCAGCGTTTTTTGTGTGGCTCAGCCTTCGCAATCTTGATGAACAAAAATGGCAACAGCTAAAAGATGCCATGAACCGTGCACACTATTTGTTGCTCATTCCGATTATGCTGCTTTTATTATCTAGCCATTTGTTGCGCGCATTAAGATGGCGGCAATTAATGGAGCCGCTTGGTTTTCATCCATCAAAGCTCAATACTTTATTTAGTGTATTAATTGGATACCTTGTAAATCTTGGCGCGCCGCGTTTGGGAGAAGTAATAAAATGCACCATACTTGCACGCTACGAAAAAGCGCCTGCAGATAAATTAGTCGGAACAATTTTAGCAGAGCGCGCGTTTGATTTGGTTTGCCTGTTAATCGTTTTCGGATTAACTTTTATTCTTCAGTTTGATGTGCTTCATGCAATGGCAGTAAGTTCAATTTATCCGATTTTTGAAAATAAAAACGGGCAGGTTTCTTACCAAAAAATAATTTATATCGTTGGCGGGTTAATTGTTTTTCTTATCCTTTTAAAATATTTATTTGGAAGGCTCGGGCATATTAATATCGTTCAAAAAATAAAATTATTATTAAAAAATATTTTGCACGGATTAACAAGTATAAAATCTATAAAGAATAAATTTTTATTTGTTGTATATACAATTGGCATCTGGCTTTTATATTGGTCGAGTACATGGCTTGGTTTTTCCGCCATTACAGAAACAAGCCATTTAACGGGCACAGATGCATTAACCGTTCTTGCCATTGGAAGTATAGGCATTATTTTATCGCCCGGCGGAATTGGCGCTTACGCATTACTTGTACAACAAACAGTTGCATTTTATAATATTCCTAAAGAACCTTATGGGCTTGCGATTGGCTGGCTATTGTGGTTCGGGCAGTTTATAAGTTTTATAGTTTTTGGCGTAGCCAGTTTTATATTGTTACCACGTGTTAATAAAAAAATAAATGAAAAACCCGAAAATAATCCCGCATAAAATTTTCACGTTACAGGAAATAATTTACCAGGTAAACCGGTTGCGTCTATTAAGCAAAACCATTTCTTTTACCAATGGATGTTTTGATATTTTACATGAAGGACATATTGCTTCATTATCAGACGCTGCAAGCGAAGCAGACTATTTAATTGTTGGTGTGAATGCCGATGAATCAGTAAGAAAATTAAAAGGGGAACATCGCCCGATTAATAACCAATATTCGCGCGCAACATTATTAGCTTCTTTATTAATGGTTGATGCCGTTGTGATTTTTGAAGAAGATACACCGCTGAAATTAATCAAAGCAATTTTGCCAGATGTATTGGTAAAAGGCGGCGATTATACAATTGATAAAATAGTTGGCGCCAATGAAGTAATTGCAAATGGCGGAAGAGTTGTTATCAATCCGATTGTAGAAGGTTTTTCAACAAGTGGGTTGATTGAAAAAATTAATCAGTTATAAAACTAAATATTAAGTGAAAAATAAAAAGTAAAAAATAAAAAAAATTCTTCCAACGCACATCATCAATAGTCAATTATCATCTGTAAAATATTAATGAATTATCCATTAATAAATTATCAATTCTCCACTACCCGTGATACATTTTTTCAATCTCCATTACAAATATTTCAATTTGTTTATCATCACCTTTTGCATCGTAAGGTTGTTTTAAATTGCTGCTGAAAAAGAATGCAACGGTTTGCCAGAAACGCGCCGTGAAACCACCTTTATATTCTTTAATAATATTGTAGCAATTATTTCCGGTTTGGCGATTAATTAATTTCATTAATATCGTTCCCTGGTAAACAGATAAGTTGGTTAATGGTGTTGTGAATTCTTTTTTTAATTCTTTTTCGCGCGATTTTATATATGCTTTTTTATCATCTTCAGAAGTCATCTTCGCCATTTTTGCGTTCATATCATTCATTATTGCGCCGGCTTTTTTTGCATAAGGATAAGTAACATAAACTGCGTTTCTTAAACGCGTCCATTCTTCGTAACGCTTGCGCATGGCGGGCGGCATAGGGATGCTCACTTTTGCAATGGATAAACTTCTCGATGCCAATAATTGCCCATCAACAATAACCGCAGGAACCATTATTGTATCATTCGGCCCGTATTGTAAAGTGGAAGAATCAGTAATTTGTGCGTACGAGAAAAAACCTGTTAATAACAAGAGGAAAGTTGCCAGCCCGGTAAAAATATATTTTTGATTTCCAGTTATCATAGAAGCAATTAAAATTAATCAAAATCTTCCATAATTTATACTGCAAAACGGCAGTTGTAACCCAAACGCCTGTGGCATTTTATTATTTTAACCAGTAATTAAGAAATGATATTAATAATGGTAAATTAAACAACCGACAACCTCATTTTTATGCGGCGCACAATGCTCATGATAAAGCCAGTAATCATAATTAATGTGCCGATCCATAAAATATTTATTTGAGGAAATTCGATCACTTTTAAAGATACGTATGGCACGAGCCTGTTGGATTCTTTAACACCAAGTTCCAGCTTATTGTTTGATGCAACGCCGTTTAATGACAGCGCCAGATTTTGTTCAAAAACAGTATCTGCAAGTGCGTTTAACCTGTTGTTCTTTACAAAAAAAGCAGGGCTTGCTTTATAGTGTGTGCTATCATTTCCATAAACTGTAATATCCGCCATTAAAGCCGTGTCTGCCGGAGTAAAATGAAATTTATTATTGCTTGGGTTCGGTGTTATTTTATTAACAACCATATATCCTTTTGAATAATAAATGGTATCATTCGCAGCAATTGGGTAACGCTTAAAACCAGTCGTGTCCTTATCTTCCTCCATTTTATCGGTGTACGTAACGTAGGTAAAAATATCGCTGTTTACATAGTGATACTTATCCGGATTTTGCGAAACGCCTTGCTGGCCTTTTGTTGTTTTTATAAGATTTGGATATAAATTAAATTCATGTGAACCATCTTTTCTCTGAAAATTAATTTTGAAATATGTAATGTTTCCAGCCTTGTTCATGGAATCACTATTAACATAAGTTGTCCAGTAAGTGCCCATATCTGTTTTCACATTTTTGAGCAATGTCAAATTTTCTAATGGATTTTGTTTTGAACTAGGATCAAAAGGAAGATTAATACCGGTTGTATTAATAGATAATATTTTTTGTTTGGAAGAAGATAATAATATACCAACGAGCATCAACCCAAAACCAACATGCGCCACAGAAGCGCCGGCTGCTTTCACTTTGCCACGCAAGCCAGCCCAGATGTAGCCTGCGTTTGCAATAACTGCATACACAGCGCCAAACAATGCGAGATGGATAGCAGTTAAAAATCCTGCGCCATATTTATCGTAATTAATATTTCCAAACACACTTATTGAAATGGAAATTGCGAGCGCAAAAATTGTCGGTATTAAAATTTTTTTTACAAAATATTTTCTTGTGGTGTCTTTGTATTTTAAATATTGAGTAATTGCAGTAAGCAATCCAATAATGATTGCAATAAAAATTTCAATTCTGTTGTATGCAAATGAAGTGTCCTCGCCTATTGTCCATTTGGTATTTCCGATTTTATTAATAACAGGTAATGAAGTTGAAACAGAAATAAACAATGCAGATAAAAACAAAACTAATGACCCTATAAACATCCAAAATTCGCGCGAGTATGTGCTTTCTTCTTTTACAATATGCGGTATATTTTTATAGCGGATTGCAAATAATATTAATGATGGAATAACAAACGTTAATAAAAAAACGACGAGTTGCGCATTCAAACCTTCATCAACAAATGCATGAACAGAAACGCCATTTAATACGCCGCTTCGCGTTAAAAAAGTTGCATATAAAATCAATAAAAAACTAAAGATTAAAAAGAAATTTGTTGCACGCAATGAATGCCCGGTTGCATTATAAACAAGTTGTGTATGTAATCCTGCAACCAAAACCAACCATGGAACAAGCGATGCATTTTCCACCGGATCCCAAGCCCAATAACCGCCAAACGTTAATGATTCATAAGCCCAGGCGCCACCCATCATTACGCCAGTTCCTAAAACGCAGGCTGAAAAAAGCGTCCATGGTAATGCGATTTTTGTCCACGCGCCATATTGTTTTTTCCATAACCCTGCAATCGCATATGCAAACGGAACAACGGTTGACGCAAATCCTAAAAACAAAACCGGCGGATGAATGACCATCCAGTAATTTTGCAGCAACGAGTTTAAGCCTTGCCCATCCTGCATTTGCGGCATGCTTAAATAATCAGGGCGACTGAACATTGGCCCATCTCCAAATTGCTGGCGCATTAATAAAAATGGATTAATGCCAATCTTTGCCCCAAATAAAAACAATCCTAAAATCATTGTGGAAAGACAGACTTGTACAAAAGTTAGTACTGTCATCACCGGCGCTTCCCATTTGCCTGCGCGGAATATTAATATAGTTCCAAGCACGCAATTCCAGAATGTCCATAATAAAAAACTGCCTTCCTGCGATTCCCAAATGCAGGCAAATAAATATTGCATGTCGAGCGCTTTGCTTGAATGTTCCCACGCAAAATTGTATTCAAATAAATGGTTGGAAATAATGTATAAAATAGTTGCGAAAACCGAAACAACAGAAATGAAATCTATCGCGAAAGCCACGCGTGCAAAGCGTTTCCAGCTACGTTCTTCTTCAATATTTTTTGCCGTAGCAGCTTTATAAAATGCGATTAATGAAACAAGAGAAGCTGCAAAACAAAGAAAGACTACAAAATGCCCAAGCTTTCCGGGCAGAAGATGCTCACCAATATAATCCATTACTTATTATTGATTTTGACTGAGGTTTTTCTTAATGATATACGGATCATCTTTATACTTGGAAGGGCATGTTATTAATATGCCATCTTTCTGTGTAATATCAAAAACACCGTTTTGCATTTTGCCTTTTAAAACGATGCGTTCCGTTTTGTCCATATCATAAGGTTTCTCATAATGATAAACCACTTTTGCTTTGTTGCCGAGTGTATCAACTACATGAAAACTCACGTAGTTCGGATTCTTCAGCGGATCGTATTCTATCGGAATTGTGTTATCCAATTTGGCAACTATCGTCACGCTTTTTCCTTCTTTTTGTTTTGCAGAAGCAATCGTTTCATAAGTAGACAAATTGCCCATAAAACTTACCAGCACACCAATTGCAACAGCAATAAAAACCAACAGAATAATATTAATGCGTTTCATATTTTGAAATTCGGTGCAAAGTTACGCAAAAGTGGCAAGTTTTAAGTAGTAAGTTTTAAGTGATAAGTTCCGAATGATTGGTTATGATTATTTCGATTTTTAGTAATAAAAAAATTATTTCCCCAAAAAACTTACAACTTAAAACTTATTACTTAAAACCTGCAACCACAACTTTTTTGCTCCTAACTTATACTGTACTAACTTGCGCTCCGTTTAATAAGTAAGAAATAGACCATGAAAGATTTATCACACTTTGATCCGAACGGTGCCAGCAACCCAAAAAATAATATTTTCGGTTTGCCTTTTACAGAAGAAGAAGCCCGTCTTGTTATACTTCCCGTTCCATGGGAAGTTACTGTGAGTTACGGTTCCGGAACTTCACGCGCGGCCGAACATGTTTTTAATGCCAGCATGCAAGTAGATTTATTTGATCCCGAAACAAATGAAGCGTGGCGCCAGGGATTTTATATGCGCCCATCCGACAGGAAAGTATTAATGAAAAGTGATTATCTCCGCAAAGAAGCTGAATTGTATATTGATTATACTTCCAAAGGCGAAATGGTGGAGAAAAATAATTTCATGTGCAAATCATTAAAAGAAATTAATGAAGGCAGTTTGATTTTAAATAAATGGGTGCACGAACAAACAACTGATTTATTAAACCGCGGAAAACTGGTTGCGTTGCTTGGCGGCGACCACAGTGTTGCGTTTGGATATTTTAAAGCCATCGGAGAAAAATATGGCGACTTCGGAATTTTACAAATCGATGCGCATTGCGATTTGAGAAAATCATATGAAGGTTTCAATTATAGTCATGGAAGCGTGATGTATAATGCGCTTAATGAAATTCCGGAAATAAAAAAAGTGGTGCAAATTGGTGTGCGCGATTATTGCCAGGAAGAATGGGAATATATTAATAACAATCCCAATCGCGTAAAAACATTTTTTGATAAAGATATTAAAGAACGCCAGTACGAAGGGCAAACATGGAAACAAATTGCTGATGAAATAATTAATCACCTTCCTGAAAAAGTGTATATCAGTTTTGATATTGACGGGCTTGATCCAAAATTATGCAGAAACTCCGGAACGCCCGTTACTGGCGGGTTTGATACAGAACAAATTTTTTATCTCGTAAAAAAAATAATTCAAAGCGGCCGCAAATTTATTGGTTTCGATTTAGATGAAATTGGAATCGGGCAAACAGATTGGG
>Ga0206963_10062_pt2 | contig 37218 bp, 39 predicted proteins | sample Alteio_BWOrgHeat_28_FD_152958 | JGI IMG/M metagenome (GOLD analysis project Ga0206963, IMG submission 152958) | Enriched cells from forest soil in Barre Woods Harvard Forest LTER site, Petersham, Massachusetts, United States -... | ecosystem: Environmental > Terrestrial > Soil > Temperate forest >... | reverse complement strand
AGTCGTTCTTAAAACGTTGGAGTGGGTATTAGCGGAAGCTGAAGAAGGATTTATAAAGAGTTCCTTCCTAATGACTCGAAAGAGTCGCAAAAAATGGAGCCTTTCGACGGCCCCTATCTTGATACACCAGTACCCTGAACGAGTTATCTAGCCGATGCCGTCGTCGTTCGCTCTCGACCGCCAAGGGAAGCACCTAGCAATCCTTGGCGGTCTTTTTTTTTATTTTTTTTTCTTATCGGCGGGTATTTCCCAATGCGATAAGAACGATAAGAAATAGAATCAGGGCAATAATCAAAATTTTTATCAACAGCCACCAGTCGAACGCTTTGGCCTTTCTCGACTGCTCTTCCTCGACACGTTTGACGCCTTCTAAAGTGGCTCGATGGGCAGAGTCCCCGGTAGACGACTTATCGGTGCTGTCTTTTGCTTTGTCCGCTCCTTTTTTCGCCCCACCCTCTCCCGCGGAGTACTCCTCGTCTCCCGCCGAAGTCGAACTAAAGCGGCCCCCGCCTTGCCCGTAGGTATCGTTCCCCTGACCATTGGTATTAGTCCCGCCGTTTCCCGTTCCGCCTTTTTGGCCTGAACCATCGAAGAAACTGTCATTAAGAGAGCCATCTCCTGGTCCTCCGCCACCTCCGAAATTACTGGCATTTCCGGGACCATTGCCACCGCCGACCGTGATCTGTCCGGGTCCGTTTACTCTACCTACCGCCTTTAGATTGGGAGGTGCTTTGGGAGTGGGCTGACCAATATTTCCCACGGGCTTAATGTCACTGGGATCGGCGACGTTAGGATCGGCCAAATCTTTGACGGGCGGCAGTTGGCCCTTTCCACCGGTCTCTCCTTGATTCTCTTGGCTGAACCAGGCGTTGGGAACATTTTGTTTGCGGTCTTGGGCTAGGAAGCTGACGAGACTTTGTCGTTGGCCGATGAGATTGTCACTTACCGGTCCTAAGATAAATTTCATCGCAATCGGAAGGGCGACTCCGGCGATGACCGCCGTTATCATCAAATAGTCGACCATCGTAGCTCCGCGCCGATTGCAGAGTCCGGTGGACAAAGATGTGCGATTTTTTTTTCTCATCGAGCCGACAGGACAAGAGGAGGGAATCAACCAGTGCCCAGACATCAGACACCCCCAACACTACCTCAGGCCGCTACCGCCTCTAGACCAAGGCCTTGAGTAGCTTCTCTTGTATTTTACCAAATTCCCCGTTGGACATCACTAGGAGCGTGTCACCGGGCGCATGGTGTTTGACTACATGTTCGACAATGGCATCAGCATTCTCGAAGCATTGCGCACTCTTGCCCTGAGATTGGAGTTGTTGAACTAAGGTCTCAACCGAAAAACGCTGTTCCTCGTTGAGCTCCTGGCTGCGATAGGGCGTCCCTAATAGCACATGATCGGCGCCTTCAAAGGCTTTGGCGTATTCTTCCTGATGAACGTTACGACGAGCCGTGGCAGAGCGTGGTTCAAAAAGCGCCCAAAGTTTTCCCGTCGAAAAACGCCGCCTGACCGCTTTAATGGAAGCTGCCACTTCGGTGGGATGGTGAGCAAAATCATCCACGATTCGAACCGGCTCTAATTTCAGCACCTGCTGACGACGAACCGCCCCGGTAAACTTTTCCACCACCGGCCGAATTTTCTCAAGAGGGATGCCGAGATTTACGGCACAGACAATTCCCGAAATAAGGTTCATCAGATTATGTTCCCCAAAAAGCGGGGTCTTAAACTTACCGGCACTCCGGTTCTTATAAATAATTTCGAAAGTAAACCCGTGAATATCCTCTTCAACGGCCCCCAATTTCCACATGGCGCCAGGGCCGGTACCAAATGTCTGCACCGGACACAACGCCAAGGAGATAATCTCCATCACGACCGGATCGTCGTAGCGAGCGACGAACAGGCCATCCCCCGGCAACAACGCTATTAATTTCTCAAAAGATGCCTTCACGTGAGCTAAGTCTTTGTAGATGTCGGCGTGATCAAATTCGATACTGGAGACAATGGCTATCTGCGGATAGTAGTGCAGGAACTTTGGCCCCTTGTCGAAAAAGGCCGAATCATACTCATCGCCTTCCACCACACAAAGGTCGCCGGGAGTGAGCAAACACCCCGTAGGCAGATCGTTGGGAACGCCCCCTATTAGGTAGCTGGGGTTTAACCCTAGGTTCGAAAGCAAAAAAGCTATCCAACTCGTGGTCGTCGTTTTGCCATGCGTCCCGGCACATACGATGGAGCGCCGGTCGTCGATGAGCAATGTCCGCACCGCCTCCGGAAACGAAAGAAACCTGGTTCCCGACTTGATCCAAGCCGACGCTTCTGGATTGTCCTTTCGGACTACGTTTCCAATGACAACGAAACTCGGCTGAACTTTTTTTAGATTTTCAGCGACAAACCCCTCGAACAATTTCACTTTGGCCTTGGCCAATACGCTTTTCATAGGTTCGTAAAGCGCATTATCACTCCCGCTCACCTCATAACCTGCAGCCGCTAGGGCGGTCGCAAAGCTTCCCATCCCCACGCCCCCAATACCGACGAAGTGAACTTTTTTTAACTCTTCCATGATTGCTTCCATTCTTCTGCAATAGCGTTGTGAAGGATAGGTCTTAGTATCCTAATCCGCTCATCATATCGTGAGGGGTGAATCCGATTTGAGAAAAAGATAGCGAATCCCTCTTTTTCAGGATCGATCCACATAGAACATCCCGGGTAACCTAAATGTCCAAAACTTTGTGAGGAAAACTCGCTCCCCGCAGAAGACCCCTCTGGCGATTTGGTGTCCCAGCCGTAACCCCAGCTACTCTGAGCCACCAGAGACGACGGACCGGTCATTTGACAGGCAACCTCCTGGGGAAGCCACGACGACTTGCCCTTAACCGCCGCTAACCACTCACGACAAAAAGGGGCTAGGCTTCGGGCCGTAGAAAAAAGCCCCGCATGTCCACACTCGGATCCTAGCTTAGCGGCGTTGGCATCAAACACCTCTCCCTGCCAGGGGCCTTTTTTCAGACTAGAATATTCCGTGGCGGCCGTATCCTTGGCTGGCACCGGACCGTAAGAGGTCTCTGTCATTCCGAGCGGTGTTCTGACCCTCTTTTCAAATGCCTTTCCGAGACGCTCGTTTTTTGATTCCCAAATCAAACCGAGCAGCAAAAAATTGAGATCACTATAAACCGCTTGCCCCCTCGTTGGCCCGACTCGGAGCGAATCCGAACGTGAAGCAAACCACTCTAATAGCGTCTGGGTTCCCAGCTCTTGGTAGATGGGGCACCACGCTTTGAGTCCTGAACTATGAGAAAGGAGTTCACCTATCCTTAAGGTTCCCAGCCACGAGGCGCCCAAAGTAGGGAGATATTGTTTAACGTGACTATCCAGAGGAAATTCACCCTTGGCCATGCCAAGAGAGAACAAAGAGGTCGTCACCACTACCTTCGTCAACGAGCCGATGTCAAAGCGAGTGGCTTCCGAGGCGGGGGTCGCTTCCGGCCAATAGCTTGTCACGCCACCGGCATATTCAAACGATTTCCCGTGGCACTCAGTAAAAAGTTGGTAACAGGAGAAAACAAATTGAGAACGTGAGTCCTCGAGCAGTTTTTGAATGTTAATCCGCAACGACAAGTCGATTGAGCGCCGAAGGCGAAGCAAGGGTCTTCGGCCCTTTCTTAGTAGACATTCCAGTCAAAAGCTCAAAGGCGTAGAGGCTGCCGTAGTTACTCAGACAGTAAAACCAACCATCCGGTTGGGCTTCCGCGCCCGCTAGCGTTCCCGTACCCAGGGATCGTTTGGCGACGATCTTTCCCGTTTTCAATTCAACCACGTAAACCGGGTCTCCCGACGTGGTGACGACCATATAGTCTCCGGATTTCACCGGTGTCGCGCCAACTCCACCATCGTAGGGCGTTTTCCAAATCACTTCTCCGTTGTTCTTATCCAAGGCATAGAAATTTCCATTCAGACCAGAAAAATAGATGCGATCATTCTCCACCAAGAAGCCACCGTAACTACCCACCCGAAACACCCATTTGGTTTCACCGGTAGTTCGATCAAGGCTATAGAGATTTCCATCAAACGTGGCGGCAATCACCCGATCCTGATCAACTTCAGGTTTCATGTCGATATCGTAGAATCGATCCCGCGATCGCAGTTTCGACGTCCAGAGTAACTTCCCTTTACCCAGGGTGAGCGCCACTAAATTACCATCGGAGAAACCATAAAATACTTCAGTACCGAATACCGCCGGAGTCGCCGTCCCTCGGACAGTCATCTTCTCATCACCCTTACGCGAGTAATGCCATTTTTCTTTGCCGTCACTTTCGCCAATGGCGTACAAGTCGTCGCTCGACGTTGCGGCCAAGACTCGCTCGTGCGAAACCACGGGGGGAGAGAGCCATTCCGACTGGGCCTTAAATGTCCAAGCGATGGACCCGTCTCGCGCATTCAGCGAATAGAGATTTCCCTTGGTATCACCCACATAAAGTTTCGCTCGCGAATAGGAAAAGGCACCGTCCACGCTAGCTTTACTGGGAAGTACCCTGGACCAAAGCTGGTACCCTTCGGTTCGATGAATGGCCGTCACCCTCCCCGCCAAATTCGCATAGTAGACGATATCGCCGTACACAATCGGCTTGGTGCGCTCTTGAGGTGGCAAATCAAAGAAGATAGCTCCCTCCGTCTTAGCCCAACGCGATACGGCGAGAACTCCAGAATTGCTAATATCCTCGGAGGGAGATGGATTAACGCTGGAAAACGCAAGGGTCGAGAGGATAAGACCCGAAAGCGCGATTACCGGATAAAGGCGCGGATAGGAACGAGACTGCTTACTACGCACAGACGATAATTTCATCAGGGGCCATTTTCCTTTATGAGTTTTGATCTTTAAACAATGGGCTCTGCAAACGCCTCAGTAAATTCTTCGCCGTTTTCGCAAACTCCGTGTCTGCCAAATCAGAGGCCACCTTGTTGTAGGTTTCTACCGCTTTTTGATTGTCTTTAGTTAGTTCGTAGATGCGCGCCATCCCCAGAAGCGCCAAACCCTTTCCATAGCCTGCGATTTCCGAAGCCTTGCGATAGTCAGCCAATGAGACATCATACTTCTTCGCTATTTCATTAGCTCCGCCACGATTTACTAACAGCAGCTGTTTTTCGTTGGGTCCCAGGTCGGCGAACTGAAGGGCTTTGTCATACCATTCCACCGCTTCCGCGGAACTTTTGCTCGCATCGCCATTCACGGCCGTTGCGGCCTTCTTGGCTTCATCGTACGCATGATCGGCCAAAGCCAGGGCCGCAAAAAAAGTCGGTCGGCAGGATCGAAAATCTCCGTAGACCTTCTTAAGTTCGGTCCAACGTTTGTCCTCAGGTAGCCGGTCAGCCGTCACATATTCTTGCCAAGCTTTGCTCTCATGCTTAGCAAACCAAAGCGTGTAGCCGTAATATCCCAAACCCGCCACAACCAGAACACCGATCACGGCAAAGAGGATGTTTCGCTGGTCATTCAGTTCATCGATGAAGTGTCTGCCTTTTTGCACGAACTGATCGGGATTCTTTAACGTCTTCCGATCGATTTTAGGTGGCCTGCTCAACGCCAAACTCCTTGTTTTCCGGGATTTTTGACAAGCCGTTACCCTATCAAAATTCCGGGTGATGTCAAAAAGGACCTTAGAGGCCTAGAGTTAGGACTTTTGGGCATCTGACGGCGACTTACCGGTAGCTAGCCGTGTTATCCGACGCGTTAGGAAAGCCAATGCGCTATTCGTGCCCCAAAAACCCCTTGTGGTAAAATAGAACCACTTCCAACCTCGAGGACCCTAAAACATGCGTCGACCTCTATTGCTGGTTTTGGCGATTTTTTGTTTTTTGGCGGCACCGATTCAGGCGAAGCACCTGGAAGGCCGAACGGGGTTTGGGCTTACGCTCCACGATTTTGACATGACCCCCGCCATCTCGTTTCGCTATCATATGACCAATTACCAGTCGGTAACCCTACTGGCAGGTTTCAACAGCGATCCCGACAAAAGAGCGATGGTGGTGGGCGGCAAGCTGTACCAAAACGCCCACCTGGAAGAGAATATGAACTTCTATGTAGGGGTTGGGGGCTTTCTCATTTCCGACAAGGGCAATCAACCGACCCTATCTTCGGGAATTGAGCTGAGTGGTTTTTTTGGCTCCGAGTTCTTCTTCTCCGGTCTTTCTAACCTAGGATTCATGTTTGAAACAGGACTTGCGGTCCGAACCGTACGCCAGTTAGCCATAGCCACGCTGGGAAATGGGTTCATCGGAGGCGCAATTCACTATTATTTTTAACGCCCACCGCCAGAATACACTGCCCTGTCTAACACCTACACATCGACCCCGCGAGTCGGACGCGGTATAATGGGTAGGTTCCTTTCGCCGCAATCAAGAACGTTTTTTACTTTCACCTACGAGCTTAAAATGCTGATCACACGACGCCCGTTCGCTATTGCGATGGCCCTAGCCCTGCTATCTATCGTCTTAACGACTTCCCGTCCGGCCAGGGCGGAAAGCCAAAACGACGATTATAAAGGAGTCACGGACCCCTTCGGTGATCCCGCACAGTACGAGTTCGCCGAAGACGAGAAGGAAGACAAAGAATTCTTCCACTTGGGACGCTTCTTAATGGTGGGCCTGGACATGGGCGTTGGGCTTTACACCGGAGGCTTGGGAACGACCAATACCCCGGGGTTCTATGCCGGCGGTCATCTTCTTTATTTCTTTGACCGATCCATCGCCATGGAAGCGGCGGCGCATTTTTCTTCCTCTGTCGACACTCTGAAATCGACCGCGGCGGCCTTCGTCGCTACCGTCAATACTACGCTGATTCCGGTCACCTTGGGATTTAGGTACTATTTCAATACCAGCGATGCGCCTAGAGCCATTGCGATTGCCAATCCCTATCTCGCGCTGGGAGCTGGCATCTATATTAGGTCACAGAACGTAACAAGTCAGGCGAGCGCTGCGACCTTCAACACCCCCCAAACGTCGACCGGAAATTTTGGCGCTAACGGCGGCGGCGGAATTGAGTTCTTGATCTATCACCGGCACATCTATCTGGGAGTCGATGTGCGCTACCATCTGGTCTTCTTTGGAGATTCCTCGAGCGATCTGAATGGAAATGTTCCGGAGGGGTCTCGCGGTGGCAATTACTTTACGACCAACGCAAGCATTACCTATAGCTTTTAAATCTTAAAAATCAGACTCCACAAGACGATCACAATCGCAAGCCCTACTCGGTACCACGCAAAGACGTTAAAATCGGCGTTTCGAAGGTACTGTAATAGATAATGGATCGTGGCGACACCGCAGATCAGTGAAGCAAAAAATCCCACCGCCAGATAGGCCGGGGGAGAGGCAAAAACAGGTTCTCCCGCCAGCTGCTTGAATTCATAAAGGCACACTCCCAGAGTGACCGGGAACGAGAGTAGAAAGGAAAACCGTGCGGCGGCTTCTCGATTCAACCCTCGCCAACGAGCTATCGCCATGGTCGGCCCAGTACGGGATACGCCAGGAATAAAGAAAAAAGCCTGCGCCAATCCGATAAGGACGGCATCCCCCATTTTTATCTCTTCTATGTTTCTCAGGGACGGATATTTCCCGTCGACCCAATACAGAAGAAAACCCAAAGCCGCCATCGCCACGGCGATTAACAAGGGATCACGAAACATCACCTGGGCAGCGTCATGAAAGAAAAAACTCGCCCCCGCTCCCGGAATCGTCGCCACGACCAGCAACCAAAATAAATAGCGATCCCTGTCGAATCCGATTCTTCTTTCTAAAATGCTCTGTAACCCTGCTTGGGCGAGGCGCCACCAGTCTTTAAAAAAATAGCCAAAGATCGCCACCAAAGTCCCCAGGTGCAGGAAAAATTCAAAAATGGCACTTGGGCTCTTCCACCGGAAAAACCAGGGGATGAGAATGATGTGGGCGCTGCTGCTGACGGGAATAAATTCAGTGATGCCGTTTACAATGCCGAGGCACAGGCTCTGAAGCGTATCCATTCGATGAAGGTCCTCATTTTGCCCACATAAGGGCTTTCACCGAATTATAATGTTCGAGCAGGCCTTTCAAAAGCTGAAGATTGATGGCGGGAATTTTGTTTCCGCCAGCCCCCTCCATGTCTACCGCCATCGTGAGGGAGTTTAAGATCGCCTCTTCGGTCGTTTCGATGACCGCCTTGTAGGCAAAATCCAAAAACGTATCCAACACCATGCTAAATTGGACGATCGGAACCGAAGGCTGCCTGGGAATGACGTTGGCGGTCGAAAACCCGATGATAATCTCTCCGCTACTGTGAGCCCCATAGCTCCCCACGCGCCCAATCCCCAATGCTGCCCGTCGACAGATTCGGTTCATCTGAATCGCCGTTAAGGGCATGTCGGTTCCGACCACCACAATGATCGAGCCGTAGCTAGAAGTCCGGCGATTGTAGGTTCCCTGCGCGCGAGCGAGCACTCTTCCGATGGGATATCCGTCCATTCGTAAGTGTTCCATGACGCCAAAATTACTCAGCACCAACACTCCGAATGTGAAATTTTCATTACCCATGGGAACGATCCGACTCGCCGTCCCAATCCCACCCTTAAAGTCGCAACAGATCATGCCGGTACCCGCGCCCACCGCGCCTTCCTCGACGACGCCATCTTTGGCGCTATCCAAGGCCGAGAAGACGTGCTGAGGCTTAATATGCAAGCCGACCGCATCGTTTAAGTAGCTGTCGTCGCACTCTCCAACCACCGGGATGATCACTTCCTGAAAATCACGAATTTCGGGGTACTTTTGCGCCATCCATTTAATGACGCTATCGCTCACCCGCCCCACGGATAGCGTGTTGGTCAACGCAATGGGCGTCTCGATGAGGCCCCATTCATTCACCTGAGTAAATCCCGCCACCTCACCCGCGCCGCTCAGGATGAAACCGCCGCTCACTAGCTTTCGGTTGTAGATATCGTCGTTCGGCACGATGACCGTCACGCCGGTTCTGACCGGTCCGTTGCCTGGTTTTCGCCGCCCGGAGCCTTCAATTAAGGTCGAATGTCCTACACGGACACCAGGGACATCGGTGATCGCGTTATTTGGTCCTGGCGCATATTCGCCAATCGACAGCCCAAGATCGCGCAATCGACACCGCTTCTTGCCTTCTTCCCGATACCGCTCGTAAAGATTACTCATCCCCGTCCTTCCGGAACATTGATCGCTGTGGAATCTCTAAGGAAAACCGAAATTTGTGCTGCCGTCAAACCGGCCGACTTCGGCTGATGTTTCTCCAGCGTTGGATCGCCGGAGTCAGGATGCGTTTGATTAAGCTATCAAAGCTCATTCCCGATCGTTCCGCCATGATGGTGAGGTCGCTAAAGCCAGGGGTAAGCCCGGGAAGCGGATTGACTTCAATAAAGTAGATATTGCCTTTGGAATCCACCCGAAAATCGATTCGAGCCACATCTCGGCAGCCCAGAGATCGAAACACCTTCTTGGCAAAAAATGAGATTTTACGATCCATCTCACGCCCGAGAGAAACCGGGCACACCACTTGAAACAGCGGATTGTCCGTGGGAACCGGCTGCTGTTTCGCTTCGAAAGAATAGACCGGATAACGTCCGGCCGCCTCTTTGAACTCGATTTGCAATGGCCCTAGCAGCTTGAGTGTCCCGTTACCCAGTACCCCGATGGTGAACTCGCTACCTTCAATGTACTCCTCGCACAGCACCGGGGACTGAAACTTCTTCCACAGATTTTGAGCCATCTCGGCCAACTCTTCCGGCGTGGTCGCCACTGACTTTCCACCGATTCCCTTGGAGGTGCCTTCATGATTCGGCTTCACCATCACGGGATAGCGAAGGCTTGCCTCTGCGGTCTTAGCCAAAATAGGCCCCGTCCCCTGATACAGGTAATAGTTGGGGCTTAGGATCGCATCTTGGCTTAAGAGCTTCTTGGTGATCGTTTTATCCAGAGTGATGGCGAGGCACGTGGCATCGCTTCCGGTGTGCTCTATGCCCAACAGATCACAGATGGCAGGCACCTGCGCTTCTCGGGCTCGTTTGTTTGAGCCCTCGGCTATATTAAAAACGACATCGATTCGGTGCTCTTTCAAGTTCTCGGAAAGGGTCTTGGTCGCTTCGACCGGGAAAACATGGCAACCGAACTTCTCTATCGTGGAGAGTAAGGTGTCGACCGTACTTTGCGAATCGAACTCCGCCTCCTGCTCATAGCCGGGATCGTCACTGTGCTTGCGCTTTAAATTGTAGACTAAGGCGATTCGGGGATTCTTGGTGGTTAAAAGCCTGCGAGGAGATTTTTGCCCTTTGCCGTTAAGCTTAAGCCGGGCCACCGCGGCATCCAAAATTTTTAGAATGGTCTGGTTGTAATCCAACCCTAAGTGACGCGATGCCTCAAACACTCCGGCTCCGGGCTGAAGACTGGGCAGGGCGTTCAACTCCAGAAAGAAAATTTCGCCGTCTTGAGTGACGCGAAAATCGGCCCGGGCGAAATCGAGCACTCCAACGGCCGGGATAATACGCGTCATCATCTCAAGCAGGGAGGCCCGAACGGTGGCATCAATATTCGCCGGGCAACGCACCCCGACCGAATCGTCCAGGAAGTTTTTCAGATCATAGTTATACACATTGGTGTTTTCGCCGGAGTTCTGGGCACTAAAGACGTACTCCAGGGGCTCCAACACGCCCAATTCACCTAGTCCGGCCACGTAGGGAATCGAGACGTCCCGTCCCGAGATAAATCTCTCTACTAAAATACCTTGAGGAAACAGTTTTAAGCACTCGGCTCCATAGGCCAGTAACTCATCGGCATCTCGGCAGACCGATCTCTCCGTAATGCCTTTGCTGGAGCCTTCATAATTCGGCTTTACGAAGGCGGGATAGACCATCTCCCGGGAGATACTCTGCAATTCATCCAGGGCATTCACAAAGTAGCCTTCTACGACCGGCACTTTGCGGCTTGCGACCATCTGTTTGGTGAGAAATTTATCCAAGGTCAAGAAACAGCCGTACGGGCCCGAACCCACGTAAGGGAGCTGAAGCTGTTCAAACAGGGTAGGCCCGAGACTTTCACGGCCGATGCCGTAATAGCCCTCGGCGGTGTTGAAGATAATATCTGGACGAGCCTCGGAGAGCCGGCTTAACCAGCCACTCATCATCCCGTAATTCTGGCCGGCGCTATCTAGGGTCATCTCGACGTCGACCACCTCATGGCCGCCGGACGCGAGCGCCTGATGAATGGCCGCGATCGTCTCAGGAGTATCAAACTCCGCCTGCTCTATCGTGTCGTTCGTTTTACGATTGAATACAAAAGCTATTTTCACAGTGTCCTATGAGCCCCCTCTCGCTTTATCGGGAGATTTGAAAACTTAGTCAATAAAACTTTCGCGGTTTCCCCTCCCGAGACAAAGTATGTTCTCTCACAGCAAGATTAAGCTTGTGCGAGTCTTGCGTTTCCTTTATTAAATTGCGCATGTCGTTAGTCTTGGCGGGTGTCACAAAAGATTTCGGAGCGTTTCGTTTGCATCCGCTGGACCTGACTATCCAGCCGGGCGAGTTTTTCTCCCTTCTGGGACCTAGTGGATGCGGCAAGACGACCGTACTTCGGCTCATCGGCGGGTTTGAGTCAGCCACTTCGGGCAAGATCTCGCTGAAAGACCAAGACATCACCACCCTTCCCCCCCCATCGCCGCAACGTCCACACGGTTTTCCAGAGATATGCCCTTTTTCCTCATCTTAACGTGTACGAAAACGTGGCCTTTAGCTTGAGACTGAAAAAGATGTCTGCCGCCGACATCAAAAGCCGCGTCCAAGAGGCGCTCCGCTTAGTGGAGATAGAACCGCTCTGGGATCGTCGCATTCATCAGTTGAGCGGCGGGCAGTCGCAGCGGGTCGCTTTAGCCCGCGCGCTGGTCAACCACCCCGAGATTTTGCTTCTTGATGAGCCGCTATCGGCTCTAGATCCGGCACTTCGAGTACGCATGCGAGAAGAGCTGAAAGTGCTTTGTCGTAAAGTCGGAGCCACCTTTCTGCTGGTCACCCATGATCAGGAAGAGGCCCTACAGCTCTCCGATCGAATCGCTGTGATGAAAGATGGGCGTTGTCTGCAAGTCGGCACACCCAAAGCGATCTATGAAGACCCCATCGACCCTTTTGTCGCTAGCTTCATCGGCCCGGTGAATAAGATTTCCGGCCAGATTGTGGCAGAGACTAGCGAGCAATACGCCCTGGACTCGCCGTTAGGCCAATTCAAGATCAAGAAGAACGGGAAAGCTCCTGGAAAGGCCGTCTCGCTAATTCTTAGGCCTGAAAAGATGCGCCTTCTCAGATTGAAGACCCAGGCTGAGAACTTGGTTGAGGGGCAAGTGGCCGACCTCACCTATTTGGGCTCTCGCACGGAATATGCCGTGCGCATCCAGGAATCCACCTTCAAAGTTTTCGAGCAGGAGCAGGAGCGCTCCAAGAAACGTCTGCTTAACGTGGGAGACCGCGTCTACCTAAGCTGGAAGACCGAAGACGCCATGGTGTTGGAGTCCGATCGTGAGAATTAAGGCCTTCAGGCCTCAGTTCAGCAACCATCTCTCTCCGCCGGCCTGGACTTTCGTGGCCTGGTTATCGGTTCTTACCTTGCTCCCTTTCCTTATTATCTTGGGAATGAGCTTCTTTCAGCGGACAGACCTGGGAACCATCTCCAGCACGCTAACCCTAGAAAACTACTCCCGTTGCTTTCAATGGATCTACGCCCGCGTTGTCATTAAGACGGTCTGTTTGGCGGCGGGCGCTACGTTAAGTTGCCTATTGGTCGGTTTTCCCGTGGCCTACTATCTTGCCCGCTCGCAGGGGGCTAGACGTCAATTTGGACTGATTCTGCTTTTTATCCCGTTCTGGACCAACTTCATTCTTCGCATTCACGGCATCGTCTCCCTGCTCGGAAATCACGGCCTCTTAAATCAAGCTCTGATGAATTTAGGGATCATCCATCAGCCCCTGGAAATTCTTTATACGCGCTTTGGGGTGTACATAGGACTGGTTTACAACTATCTCCCGTTCCTAGTGGTCCCTATCTTCTCAGCTTTAGAAAAATTTGATGGCACCCTAAGAGAGGCCGCGTTTGACCTGGGCGCCAATCGAATTCAGACCTTCTGGCGAGTGCTGGTCCCGAACATTAAAGAAGGGGTCGTTATCGGTAGCCTCTTCGTGTTCATTCCCATGATGGGGGAGTACGTCATTCCGGATCTGTTAGGCGGCGCCAAAGAGTCGTTCTTGGGAAACATCATGGTGAACCAATTCTATGTCATGCAGGATTGGCCCTTCGGATCGGCCATCGCGGGCATGCTTTCCCTGCTCTTGCTATTAGCCCTCTATCTCCAGGCGCGAGGTGCCCAGAGCATCAAGCGCTTCCTCCCCGAGAGGCTATATGAGTAACACTCGCCCGATGAGAAACCCTTTTGTCACGGCGATGTTCTTCGCGACCATTGTGTTTTTGTATCTGCCCTTGGTCTATCTCATTTTTCAGGCGTTTCTGGTGAACCCGAATGAATGGAAGAGTGGCTTTACCCTTCATTGGATCATTCAGCTGTTCCAAAGTGACGCTCTCTGGGAACCGCTTCTCAATAGCCTTCGTATCGGCATCTGCTCGGCCTCCTTGTCGGTCATTCTAGGCACCTTGGGAGCGGTTGGTCTGAACCGAATCCGCGCGGTGTTGCCCATACCGTTACAAACGCTAATCATGTTGCCCATTCTGCTCCCCGAAGTGATTACGGGGCTGTCTTTGCTGCTATTCTTTCTGCTGTTGCGAGTGCCACTAGGTTTTTTCACCATCACCATCGCTCACGCTAGCTTCTCGGCAAGTTTCGTCTACTTCATCATGGTTGAGCAGTTAAGAAAGCTTGATCCTCAGATGCAAGAGGCAGCCCAAGATCTCGGAGCAAAGCCCGACGAAGTATTTTGGAAGGTGACCCTACCCAATATCGCTCCGGGCATCATGGGCGGGTGGCTTTTAGCCTTTACCCTTTCCTTTGACGATTTTTTGATCTCCTTCTTCACCAGCGGGGCAGGAGTCACGACACTGCCTCTTAAGATCTACTCGCTCATGCGCATCGGCATCTCGCCAGAGCTCAACGGCCTGTCATTATTTATGATCTGTCTATCCACACTTCTGGTATTAGGACTTCTTTCTAAGGAGCAGAGCCGACAATGGGTACTAAACGCTTAGTTCTACTTTTCGTCACCTTCGTGGTGGTGGTTAGCGCCGTCTTTCTGCTAAAACCGCCACGCAGTAAAGCCACCGTACTTAGGTTCGTCACCTGGAGTAACTACTACCCCGATAACATCCTGGCAGAATTCACTCAGCAAACGGGCATTAAGCTCGAGCTGAGTTACATTTCCAGCAACGAGGAGCTCTTTGCTAAGTTTAAAGCCGGCGCCACCGGCTTCGATCTGATCCAACCCTCTGACTACATGGTCCGGCAGATGGCCAGACTAGATATGTTATCGCCGATCGATCACACCAAGCTTCCCAATCTCTCGAATCTCGACGAACATTTCACCACACTGCCTTACGATCCGGGACTGAAGGTTTCCGTTCCGTTTACCTTTGGTACCACTGGTATTGCGGTCAATACGGAGAAGGTGAAGATTCCAGTTGAAGGCGTGAGTTGGCGCCTATTGTTCGAGTCCCCCGATTTCAAACACACGTCTCTATTGGACGACATGCGGGAGGTGTTTGTCGCGGCCTTTTTGTGGCGAGGGCTGCCGTTAAACAGCACGGATACGAAAGCACTGGATCAGGCTAGAAAAGATATTGCGGGCATTAAGCCCAAAATCTTGATGTTCTCCTCTGAACCCCGTCCCTTGCTAGCCGGCGAAGAGGTTCATATCGCACATACGTACTCGGTCGACGGCATGCAAGCCCACTTCGATAATCCAAAGATCGAATACTTCATTCCAAAAGAGGGCGGCACCTTGTGGACCGACAACTTCGCGATTCCTAAATCGGGAAAACACCCCGAGGAAGCGCTCAAATTTATTAATTTTTTTCTAGATCCTAAGAACTCAGTTCATATTTCGATACAAAACCATTTAGCTTTGCCCAACAAGACGGCGCGCGAAATGCTTCCCGATGATCAGAAGAAAAATCCCAATCTCTACCCGACTCCCGAAGTCATGAAACGACTTCAATTGATGGAAGACCCCGGCGGGACGCTACCGATCATGAGTCGGGAGTGGACTGAGCTAAAGTCTTAAAATCTATTCCTCTAATTGCGCTAATGAATCTCGGCAAATTGGGCCAGGGGGGCGGCGACCCGCTCCCTAATCTGGGAAAGTTGCCGCGTTAGGGTACCTATAGGGCGGTTATGACGTTCGGCAATCTCCTTAAGAGAGAGTCCCTCAGTGTAGAAGAGTCTTGCAACCGTACGGTAACCAAATTCATCGGACAAGTTCTCGATGGCATCATTTGCCACCTTTTGCATTTCGCCTAACAAAGCTCTCTCCTCCGGGTTGAGTCCTGGATCTGGGATAAGATCAATGGGAGCCACTCCTTTATCGGTACGCACATTCAAAGACCGCATAGGAATGCGAGCACCGATCCTAGTTAAACTCTTTTGATAGGCAATCGCACGGATCCAACCGTGCACGGAATGCCGACACTGATCTCGGTATTTCCAAGCGGACAATGCCACGTCCTGAGCGACCTCTTGGGCGTCGTGGCTGTTACGTACTACTAACAGGCAACGGCTGTGCACAAACCGCTCCAGGCGCCCCCATAGCTCACTAAAGGCTTCACGACTCCCCGCTTGCGCACGGGTCATTAGTTCCTTGAGAGAGGTCTCTGCAGGCTCACTTTCCGCCAGCTCGTCAGCGGCGTTAACGGTCGGTTCCGCGCAACCATGAGCCGTTTCAAACCGATGGGTCGCTAGCCCGTCACGCCCAAAAAAGAACAAGAAAATACCTAGCCCCAAGATTCGTGGGTTCACCCCCGTCACCTCCAGAAACAACAAATTCCTCCAAGTTATTTGGATGTAACCCGATTGATGCAATGACTCAAATAAAAACTGAGGAAAAGGTAAGAGAACAACATTCCCCTGGAATATTAATATTTGATGCCTAAAAACAAATCGGCTTCCCTTGACGATCTATAAGAACTCTAGTCGCTCAAGGCTCATAGACTAGGATTTTCTGGGTCCCTTTGACTGGTTTTGGGCGCGCCCCTTTTTCGGCAGTAGCGAACTCGGCGGTCGGAAGATAGATACGATGGGTGCTGGGGTCGATCGTCATCGTTCTGGCCCCGAGTTGGGTCTTCAGATTCTCAACGACCACCATTCTTTCCGGGGTCTCTTCTTTTACGACGGTGAGCGTGCCACTCTTTCCGTTGGGACTAAAGGCTAGCATCGATACGGGATCGAACGCGGCCCCATCGGTTCCTTTCCCGGTGGGAACGGACGCCAGCGTCTTTCCCAAGACGCTATCTACCATCACCATCTTTTCATTTTCACAAACGCTAAAAAGACGATGGTTTTTCACATCGATGGCAATGCCGCTAGGAGACTCGCAATTCTCTAGTGGCCAGGTGGCGGCAATCGCTTGGGTATCGGTATCAAAGGCCAAAATAGAATTCTTGTCCTCGATATTCACGAAGATTCGGTGAAGGTCGGGATCGACTACCGCAAACTCTGGCTTCCCCGGCAGACTGACCGTTCGTAAGACTTTTTCTTCCTTGGCATCGATGATAGAGACCGATTTGCTGCGTCCATTGAAGGCGTATACGTGCTGATGTTTCGGTTCATAAACGATGGCGTCAGGATTCTCTTCCACTTTTATCTTTTGTTTTATCGTTAATGAGACGAGGTCGATGACCCCAACGGTTCCCTCTTTTCCGTTGCTGGAAAACGCTTTGCCCAAGGGTAAAGCCAGGGCGATGGCATGTACCCCCGAAGTCCCGGTAATCTCCCGAATGACTTTTTTTTCCTGGGTATCCACCACCACCACACGGTCCGAGTGACTGATGAAAAGACGATGGCCTGCGGGATCGGCGCTCAAATCATCCCACCCGCCTTCTCCCCCCATAGGAATCTCTCCCGCCGAATGGTAGGAGACCGGTGGAATTTTCTTATCGGCAGCGCTGGTCCGATAGACCGGGGCGATGATTCCCAGCATTAATAAAAATAGGGAAAAACGGGAGATGAGTTTCATAGAAGATTTACCTCGTTCGCTTACTATACCAGGCCTCGTAGAAATTGTTCACCCAGGGAACCCTCAAGTCCCACCTTTCTAAATTTTGCATCGGTTTCGTTCTGACCCTTTCACTGTTTAACGCGCCCCCTATGAACTACGTTTTTTCTTGGGGGGTGAAGTATGAGATGGGTTTTGGGGTTCAGTGTCGTGATTTCTTTATTGGGTACTGCGGCGATGGGGGCCAGTCATCTGGTTTTGGTAGGTGGGGGAATCTACTCTCCTGAAGCGATGTCTCAATTTACTAAATGGGGAGGAGGATCGACCGGGGACTACCTCATTGTCTCGTGGGCGACCAAAAATCCCCAGGTTGCCTTGCAGCGAATTTCCCAGGCTCTAGTGCCCTTCCAACCCAAATCGATTCAAGCCGCCCCCTCTTTTGAAGAGATGACATCCCAGAAGGAAAAGTTTCTCGAGCAGCTTCAGCAGAGTACGGGAGTGTTTTTTACCGGGGGTAGCCAGAATCGCATAATGTCGGTGCTGGCCGATCAGGAGATTCTGGGGGCTATCCGACGGGCCTTTGACCGTGGGACCGTGATCGGCGGGAGTAGCGCAGGAACGGCTATCATGTCTAGATTGATGTTCACGGGTGCTGGAAACTTCACCCAGATCGACCCTACGGGAATTGTCCTTGCCCCCGGCTTGGGACTCTTGCCAGGAGTGGTGATAGACACTCACTTTCTCAAACGAGAAAGAGAAAACCGCCTGCTGAGTGCCCTTTCCCAAACGCCAGAAAAGATCGGCATCGGGATCGATGAAGGCTGCGCCCTAGCCATCGAAGAGGGAAACAAGGCTCGAGTGGTTGGCCCAGGAAAGGTCATGGTGCTTGTCCGACAGGGATCGGCGAAACAATTTGCCCTTCAACTCTTGAGCCAAGGGGATAGCGTAGATTTGACACCGGCCTCACCACCGACATAGCGGGTCGTTATAAGCATTGCCGCATCGCGACACATCTGCTAACCACCCAACAAACGATTGCGCCAACTTGGAGGTTGCTGATGTTTAAGCTAACAGGGTTCGTTTTCGCAGTGCTCTTTCTCTTCCCATCAATCGTCATCGCTGCAAATTGCATCGATATCGCCGGCACTTATACCGCGGGCAGAATAGATAAACTTGAATATCGCCGACACACCGTTGAGCAGACTGGTTGCGAAACGGTGACGATATCGAATGGGAAAGAGACCTTCAAAATCTCAAAGGAGATGACTCACTTTGAAAAAGGAAAGATCCTCAATACCCTTAATACGCTTAACTCGAAATTTTTCTGGAAAAATGTCAGATACCGCATGGTCCGTTTTGAAGGCTCGACCTTGGTGATTCGTGCTTACGGCTCTCTTAATACAAAAGCCGGCGCGATGAAAATCACCGTGCCATTAACCGCAGATATCATTATCAGACCTCCCACCGAATCGGATCTCCCGAGTGTGTACCGCACAATAGACTACACGGTCTACAAACCCCTGGTGTTAAAGATAACTAAAATCCAAGTGGCTCAGCCAGATTCCACCGTCGAATGGCAATACACGGCGGCCGGGGCTAACCTCATTCTGGATTTCTTGCACCCACTCGTCGCCTACTTCACGGATTCTGTTGCCGCCAAAGCTGACTTTTAGCAGTAGGCGCACGAGAACCAGATCGTAGCCGACCGAGCTTGTCGTGGTTTGGGGGATGCTCATCCCCCAACGAATTTAATGAAGCCCTCTTCGGGAATAAGGTCCCGGGGGATCATCATGACATTGGTAGGGGAGTCGCTCGTGGAGAAGACGTCTATAAACGTACCGTCATTGGCGTAGAGCGCGAAATGCAACATGGGAACGTTCGTCATGTGCTGAGGAATCTTCTTGGAAGAGGCTATCGTCTCAAGTTCCGGTTGTAGATAGATGGAGAACACCCCTCCCAAATTTTCCTTGGCATAATCCACAAGCCCAACAAAATACGGTTGGAAGTTCCCGGGCCCGGCCGTAAGAAAGCTTAGCGGCGTGATAACTCTTATTTCAAGCGGAGTGTCGCGCCGGATCCTTATCTTTCCCTCCCTTGGCTTCGCCTCGCGCAACGCCTCCAAAATTACCGTTCGCTCCGTCGTGCGATTCTGGGCATTAAAATGGATGAATTGGAGCGTAGGAATTTGACTGAGCAGATTTCTAACCAAAGAGAGCCGGGCGGCATTCGGTACGATAGGGAGACTTATCTCGGAAAGATAGCCGTGTTCAAACTGATAGGTCGCCCCTTCCACGGCGATTTCCCTCCAGATCCAGCGGGTCGCATTCTTAGTGAGGAGGTCCGAGGCCCGCCATTCCCATTCGTCGTGATACTCAGGAAAAAGGGTTGGATCATGAAGACCTTCCTGGAAGAGACTGAAATCCGCAGCCTCCGCATCGACTCGTTCGAGGATGGCGACTCGATTCTTAATCAAGTGGCCGGACTGGGGATACAGGGCCAATGCCCTTTCGACTTTCGCTAGTCTCGAGAAATCTCCGACACTTCTTCCGCAGGGCCTCTTGACGTGGCGATACGATTGGCCGTGAGCAATCCGGTACTTCAAGGATGCCATCGAGACACTTCCAGAGAACACCAGAACGCAGAGGACAAGACTAAGCTGAATATTTCTCCTAACGGACAATTTCATCGGTAGAGCCTATACCACTTTCCTAACCGCCTCGCCCAAACAAATAGCCCAACTTGACCTTGGAGTTCCGGTCCTCATATAACACGAAGTATCACATTTTTAGGTTTTACCCGGGAGGGACCAATGAGATCGCTATTCGCTCTGACACTGTTGCTGGCGGCCGCCGTATTTTCAAACCCAGCTAAGGCGGAAAATGGGTATGTCATTGTAGGGGGAGGTCCGGTGTATACCTATTCCTACGCCGTGCCAGCCCCAACGATAGCAGGGCAATACTACGGACAGAACACCTACTACTACTCCACCTACCCCTCGGTTGTTTACGGATCCCCGGTCGTATATGGAGCTCCTCCCCCAGCCCAACTCTATTACGCGCCGACAAGGGTCTACTACTACTATACCCCCCCTCAAGTCTGGACTCCCTATGGCGGCTACTACTACTACCCTTAAAAGGTGTCAGTCTCCTTCCAAGCTTGAAAGGTAGCGGGTATCTACCCGAGGAGAATGTCGGTTCGCTTATTTCATTGACGGCGGAGCCTTATTCGCTGGTAATTCTCCAATGAACTCTAAAATAGTATTCCCGGTCCTAGCGTTATTTTTCTCCACCGTCGTCTTGGCGGAGCCGCCGACCACAGAAGACGTGAGAAAGCTCCTGGTGGTGACACGAGCCGAAAATATTGCGGAGCAGATGATGAACACCATCATCGACAATTTCAAAGCGAAGGCCAAAGGCGCCAAAGAGGAATTTTGGGTGGAGCTTCGAAAGGAGATCAAAACCTCGGAGTTGGTCGATCGGGTCATTCCCATTTATCAGAATCTTCTGACCCAGGAAGATGTCACAGGGTTAATCCAATTCTACGAGAGTGAAGCCGGTCGACACTTTGTAGCCGCCCAACCCCAGCTAGTCAGCCAAAGCATGAAGGTCGGACAGGCCTGGGGATCGCAAATGGCGCAAAAGGTACTGACCCGACTTAAGGAGAAAGGGTACCTGAAGAAAGAACCAGCGGAGAAATCCACGGCAAAGTAGTCGTGTTCTCTTTGCGAGTGTCGCTAAGCGCTTGCCGGAATAAACTTATCCAAATTCTCGAACGCGATGGTGAGCTTACCGTCTTCGGTGCGTCCTAGCATATCAACGAAACGACCGTTCCAAACGATGTCGTCGGGGCCATAACTGAATCTGTCGTGGATAGTGTGAGAAAAGGTACCATCGATTCCGGTCATGGTGACAAAGATCTCGACCTCGTCTTTTCGAAGGTCTTCCAGACTTCGCCCATAAAGAGGACTCTCGGGCGTCAGTACGTGAAGAATCGTCCAGGTTAGGGAAAATAGTGGCGTTCGGCTGCGGGTAAGCGCCAAATCATAGAGTTTTCGATATTTAACTCCCTCGGCGTTGATCTCGCTTTTCATCAGGGTCAGTGAGATCTGCGCTTCAACGATCTGATTACTGCGCTGATTCGCCATCCTTAGCATCAACGTAGGCTTGCTTTCGTGTTGAGTCACGAGGGCCACCTTACTAAATGCCACCCGAGCCGTGGGACGCGAGAACCTGGCGAAAAAAAGACCGCTAGCCACTGCGATACCCAAGATTCCGATCAGAGCTTCCAGAGTCACCAGGCAGTGAGCCCAAAGACTTAATGGACTAATCTTGCCGTAACCGATCGTAGCCATGGTCTGGACGCTGAAGAAAAAGCAATCCAACCACCGATGCCGAGCCTCCGGCGGGATACCTTCCAAAACGTTGGGGCCTCCTAGATAGTACGCCTGCGCAAACAATATATTCACACCCACATACAGAACGCTTACCCAGATGAGAAAGCGGCACCAGGTCGTGGCTAATAACGAATGATACAGGTCCGCGGCTTGGATGCCCGGCGGCGAGGCTACATTGAAGCTGCGATCCCGATTTAGGACTTTCCACCCTTTGACCGTTCCCTGCCCTTTTTTCATACACTTAGCTTACCACCGTGTTCCCTTATCGAATAGACACTGCGCCGCGAAAAACAAGACAAAAAGTTGTGTTTTCAACTGCTTCGGTTCGGGTTAGAACTTCCCGGTCATGGCTCGCAAGAAGGTCTTATTTGTCTGTGGTTCGATGAACCAGACGACAATGATGCACAAGATTTCAAAGCAACTTCCGGACTACGATCACGCCTTCACGCCTTTTTTCTGCGACGGAGCCTACAAGGGCTTTCAAAAGTTAGGCTGGCTAGACTGGACTATCGTAGGGGGGCAAAACCGCCGGGGCACCGAAGCCTACTTCGCCGCTCAGAAGCTCCCCGTGGACTATGCAGGCTCCCACGGAAACTACGACCTGATGCTCACCTGCACCGATCTCATTGTTCCCAAAAGGGTCTTAAGACAGCCTCTTATTTTAGTTCAGGAGGGAATGACCGACCCCGAAAATTTCATGTTCCACGTCGTGCGCTATACCCACAAAGTCGGTGTCCCACGCTGGCTGGCTAGTACATCAACCACTGGTCTCTCGGACGCCTACACTCGGTTCTGTGTGGCATCGGATGGTTATCGACGGCATTTTGAGCGAAAGGGAGTGAAGCCCGAAAAGTTGGTCGTCACGGGCATCCCCAATTTCGATAATGTGCAAGAATATCTGGACAACGATTTCCCCCATAAAAACTACGTGCTCGTGGCGACTACCGACACCCGCGAAAACTTTAAGTGGGACAATCGCAAGAAATTCATTCAAAAAGCCAGAGAGATAGCCAATGGGAGGCTGCTCATTTTTAAGCTTCATCCCAACGAGGCCTTCGAACGCAGCGCGGCCGAGATTGAAAAGTACGCCCCGGGCTCACTGGTCTTCCAAAAGGGCAATACCAATCACATGATCGCTAACTGCGATGTTCTCATTACCCAATTCTCCTCGGTGGTCTATGTCGGTATGGCGCTAGGCAAACAGGTCTTTTCCTACTTCGATATGGATGAACTCCGTGAGCTACTCCCCCTGCAAAATGGCGGCGCTTCCGCTTCAAATATTGCGGGCGTCGCACGCGAATTGCTAGGGGACCAAATTGGTCACTAAGATACTCACCTTGATCCAGACCCGCACGGGGTCTTCTAGGCTCCCGGGCAAGGTGCTACTACCGTTGGGAGACGGCACGGTGCTCAGCAAAATGCTGGAACGGGTGGCGGCCGCCAAACTTATCGGGACGCTGGCGGTGATCACCACGCGTGAGCCCTCGGATGACCCGGTCATTGAGATCTGCAATGCCCTGAAAATACCGTATTTTCGAGGTGATACCCTCGACCTACTCGACCGACACTACCAAGCCTGGCAGCACTTCGGAAAAGAGGCCCATGCCGTGGTAAAGATCCCCTCCGATTGTCCCTTGATCGATCCTAGGATCATCGATAGGGTCCTCGATAGATTTGTTACCGCACCGGACAAGGTCGATTTTCTGAGTAATTTGCACCCACAGAGCTATCCCGATGGAAACGATGTGGAGGTGATCACTGCCGGAGCGTTAGCGATGGCTTGGAAAGAGGCGACTAAACCCATAGAAAGAGAGCACACGACCTCTTTTTTTTGGGACAACCCGGAGAGATTTCGTATTGGAAATGTGCTTTGGGAAAAGGGTATCGATTTGTCTCAATCTTTTCGTTGGACGCTGGATTTCCGGGAAGACTACGAGCTCATTCGAGCCGTCTACGAAACGTTGTCACCCGAGGCGCCGCTTTTTACGGTGGAGGATATTGTGCAATTGTTAGAAGATCGCCCAGAACTTAGGGCGCTAAACCAGAAATACTTGGGCGATGCCTGGTATCAGCGACACCGTCACGAGTTAAAAACCATGGATGCGGGGACGAAAACATGCGTGCACTAAAACCACAGCCACTTAGTGAGCTTGAACTCAAACAGATGTCCTATCGGGTCCGTGAGAGCATCATCAAAATGGCCACCGATGGAGGTTGCTTCATCGGAGCGTCACTCTCGGCGGTCGACGTGGTCGTGCACCTTTACACCAAATTTCTTAGCGTTCCTTCGTGGGACTCTCCAGACCGTGACTATTTCTTTTTGTCTAAGGGGCATGACGTTCCCGCTCTCTACGGGACATTCGCGGAAATAGGCTGGCTCGACAAAGATCGACTGAAAAATCATTTAAGCATTGAAGACTCCATCTACTGGCATCCCAACCGCAAGATAGGGGGCGTCGAGTTTCACTCAGGATCTTTGGGGCATCTTTTGTCGGTTGCCGTCGGCGTCGCCATGGACTGCAAGATGAAAAAGAGCAAGAACAAGATCGTTGTCTTACTGGGTGACGGAGAGCTGAACGAGGGATCGAATTGGGAGGCACTGCTTGTCGCCAAGGCTTACGGACTAAATAATCTGCTGGTCATTGTCGATCGCAATGAGTTTCAGGCTAACGTAGCCACTGAAGACCTCATTCCTTTGGAACCCTTGGAACCTAAATTTGCGGCCTTTGGCGCTACCGTGAAGAGCGTCGACGGGCATGATTTCCCCGCAATGGAGAAGGCACTCAATGCCCTCTATCCCGCGGAAAACGGGCCCTCAGTTCTCATCGCCAAAACCAAACGCGGTAAAGGTTTGCCTAGCATCGAGGCTAGAGCGGACCGCTGGTTTTGCAACTTCACCGCGGTTGAGGTCGCCTCTCTATTAGAAGAACTCAAAAGCGGCGTAAGAGCGGAACTAGGCTCCGAAACCCTTGTGGTAAGGTAAACCAGACATGGATTATGAATCGAAATTAAAAGAGTTGGCCCTGGGAAATGAAAACATCGTCGTCATGACGGCTGAAAATCGCGCGCCAGTTCGCAGCATGCCCCAAGTCTTAAAAGAGCGTTTCATCGACACGGGAATCACCGAACAGACGCTGGTAGGAGCCGCTGCGGGGTTGGCGCTACGAGGACGGATACCGGTGGCTCACGCGCTAGCCACGTTTCTCACGATGCGTGCCTTTGAATTCATCCGAACGGACGTGGGGTTGGGAAACTTGCCGGTAAAATTGGTCGGCTTTGTTCCGGGTTTTCTTTCGGACGGCAATGGAGCCACCCATCAGGCACTAGAGGACGTTTCGCTGATGCGCGCTATCCCTAATATGAATGTCTTCTGCCCTGCCGACGGGGAAGATATGGTGCTGGGATTACAAGCCATCATAGAGAGCCCCTCCCCTTGGTACATTCGCTACAATCCCCGCAAAGCCGCGATGACTCACGCGAGTGATTTCCAGATTGGAAAAGCCGAAGTCATCGATCAAGCGAACTTGCCTCCCACCACCGATGTCGCACTCTTAGTTTACGGCACACTCTTTACCGAATCGCTTCAAGCCAAAGCGATCCTCGAAGAGAGTGGCGTCAGTGTGCGGTTGGTAAATTTGCGCACCGTAAAGCCCATCGATGAATCGGCCGTGATGGAGGCAATCGATAAATCTAAATTGACCGTGACGATTGAGGACCACTTTTTGACGGGCGGTCTCTTTTCCATCGTGGCAGAGATGCTGCTACGCAATGGGCGAACCGCTCCCGTGCTCCCCATTGCGCTCGACAACACTTGGTTTAAACCAGCGCTCTTGCCGCAAGTCTTAGAATACGAAGGGTTCACTGGGCCCAAAATTGCTAACAAGATCCTCATGAAGTTGAAACAGGGTCGTTCCTAGGAGATTACCGTGCCAAATGAAGTAAAATCTAACGCCAACTACCCCACAATCACCAAGACCGAAGAGCTCTACCAACGTTGCGCCGCCAAGATTCCCGCCATGACACAGACGATGGCCAAGGGCCCCACGCAATACGTGAAGGGAGTGGCTCCTCTTTATTTGCAAAAGGGGAAAGGGGCCAGAGTTTGGGACGTCGATGGTAATGAATATCTCGATTTCAATATGGCGATAGGCCCGCTATCTTTGGGCTACGCTTACCCTAGAGTCGATGATGCCATAAGAAAGCAACTCGAGTCGGGGATCACCTTCTCGCTCGTCCACCCGCTTGAAATTGAGGTAGCCGAACAGATTACGTCGATGGTCCCCAATAGTGAAAGCGTGCGCTACAGCAAGACGGGCTGTGACGTCACGTCCGCGGCCATTCGCATTTCCCGAGCTTTTACGGGGAAAAATAAGATCGTCTGCTGCGGCTATCATGGATGGCACGACTGGTACATTGGGACTACGGATCGCAATCGTGGAATTCCCGATGCCGTCCGCAATCTCACTTCAACGTTCAACTACAACGACATCGATTCCCTCAAAGCCGTTATCGACAAAGACACCGCCTGCGTCATCATGGAGCCAGCCCTATTTGAAGCTCCGAAAGACGATTTTCTCTACAAGGTGCGAGAAGTGTGCAACCAATTCGGTGCTCTTTTGGTGTTCGACGAGATGTGGACGGGGTTTCGGTTGGCCCCGGGCGGAGCGCAAGAGTTTTTTGACGTCAAAGCCGATCTCGCGACATTCTCTAAGGCCATCGCTAACGGCATGCCCATCGGAGTGCTGACCGGACGCAAGGACGTCATGGCGCTCTTCGAAAAAGACGTCTTCTTTTACACGACCTTTGGAGGAGAAGCCCTTTCCCTAGCCGCCGCTCAAGCCACCATGAGTGAGATCAAAGAAAAGAATGTCCCGGCTCATATGGCTAAACTCGGGAAAAAGGCACGTGAGGGGTACAACGCTCTGGCTGAAAAACTCGAGATGCCTTACACCAAATGCATCGGTCTGGACGCCCGGACCATGGTCACCTTCGGCCCGGCTGCGGGAGATGGACTCGTGGTGAAATCTTATGTTCAGCAAGAGCTTATCAAACGCGGCATTCTCTGGTCGGGAACGCACACGGTCAGCTATTCGCATACGGAAGCCGACATCGATTATACGTTATCTGCCTATTCGGAAGTGTTGCCCTTGCTAAAGAAGGCCATCAGCGAAAATAATGTCCGTTCGCAACTGCGCGGGGAGCCGGTGCAAGCTGTCTTTCGCACCGTCACGGGAAAGAAATAGATGCTTTTTTCACTCAAAGACAAGGTCTCCGTCGTTACTGGTGCGATGGGGTTGTTAGGAAAACAGCACTGCGTGGCGCTCTCGGAGGCCGGTGCTAAGGTAGTCGTTGCGGATCTTGACCGAGAGGGGTGTGAACGGTTGGCCAGAGAGTTTGGAAGCCAAAGTATCGGGGTAGGTCTAAACGTCAATGACAAGGCCTCCCTGCAAGCGGGTCTTCAGCAGATCGAGTCTCAACTGGGTGGAATCGATATTCTGGTGAACAACGCGGCTATCAACGACATGTTCGAAAATCCGGTCGTCGCAGGAGAGCAATCGCGACTTGAAAATTATCCTGAAGCGATGTGGCGCAAGATGATCGACGTCAACGTCACTGGCGTTTTTCTCTGCTCACAAGTGTTAGGCTCCTCAATGGCCCGCCGGGGAAAGGGCAGCATCATTAACATTGGCTCCACCTATGGCATGGTAGGGCCCAACCAAGATCTGTACCAAGACGCTCAAGGGAAACAGCTGTTTTACAAGTCTCCGGCCTACTCGGCCAGTAAAGGGGCAGTGATTGCCCTAACCCGTTACCTTGCCGCCTATTGGGGGCGTTCCGGAGTCAGGGTAAATACCCTATCTCCCGGGGGAGTGGAAAATCACCAGGATGAGCATTTTGTGCAAGCTTACGCCCAGAAGACGCCGCTGGGCCGTATGGCCGTTCCGTCCGACTATCGGGGGGCGATTGTCTTCTTAGCCAGTGACGCCTCGGCCTATATGACCGGGGCCAATCTCGTGGTCGACGGGGGCTGGACCGCATGGTAGCTTTTAAGGCCGTTTTGGTAGAGAAGGCCTTAGCCATTCGTCTCGTACTTACCGACTGTGACGGAGTACTCACCGACGGATCGGTCTACTACTCGGCCGAAGGCGAGCAGATGAAGCGTTTTTTCATTCGCGACGGGATGGGAGTGGAAAGACTCCGGGTCTTGAGAGGAATCGAAACGGGGATCGTTACCGGTGAGATGTCGGAATCGGTAAGGCGACGAGCGGAAAAACTTAAGATTACGGAGTTGCACTTAGGGTGCAAGGAGAAACTGGCTCTGGTGAAAGCTCTAGCGAAACGTTTAGCGCTCCGCCTCGATGAGTTAGCTTACATCGGCGACGACGTAAACGACGCCGAAGTGCTCAAAGTTGTGGGACTCTCGGCATGCCCTGAAGATGCGGAGTCGGAAGTCAAAGGGATCGTTAATATGGTATGTTCGAAACCTGGTGGACGCGGGGCCTTTAGAGAGTTGGCGGAATTCATCATCCTGTCACAGCAAGCCTCTCAGACCACGGAACGTCCGCAAGTTTCAGGCAAGACCCTATCAGCGTTTCAGGACGAAGTAGTCTCCATGGGGGTAAAATCGTGAACACCAAGCAGGGGGAAAGTATGCAATCCAAATCTAATCGACAAAAAATTAAGATCCGTGATCGTTGGCTCGGGGAAAATTTACCGACCTACATCATTGGCGAGATAGGCATCAACCACAACGGTTCGATGGAGATTGCCAAGAAGATGATCGACGGGGCGGCTCTGGCGGGCTGTGACGCGGTAAAATTTCAAAAACGAACCCCTGAAGTCTGTGTTCCCAGAGATCAATGGGACATCGAACGCGACACCCCTTGGGGGCGCATGACGTATATCGATTATCGCCATCGCATGGAGTTTACCAAAGACGAATACGCCGACATCGACAGGTATTGCAAAGCGCGCGGCATCGATTGGTTCGCCTCCTGCTGGGACGAACCGGCGGTAGATTTCATCGAACAATTTAATCCGGTTGTTTATAAAGCCGCTTCGGCTTCTCTGACGGATATCGACCTACTAAAAAAAATGAAATCGACGCTCAAGCCTTTGATGATTTCAACCGGCATGTCCACGATGGAAGAGATTGAAGCCGCGGTAACGGCCATTGGAGAAGAGAATCTGCTCATCGCCCACTCCACCTCCGCCTATCCTTGCAACTTAGACCAGCTGAACCTGAGAATGATCAACACGTTACTGACCAAATACCCTAACGTGCCGATCGGATATTCCGGACACGAAACGGGCTTGATGCCCACTTGTGCCGCGGTCACCTTAGGCGCCTGTTTTATAGAGCGGCATATCACACTAGACCGCGCCATGTGGGGAACCGATCAAGCGGCCTCCGTCGAGCTAAACGGTTTCCAGCGTCTGGTGCAGTACATTCGCGACATCGAAGCCTCATTGGGTGACGGGGTTAAGCGCGTGTATGAATCTGAAATCGGCGTGATGAAAAAACTGCGTCGGGTTCGCAGTGAAGGGGCTTTCGGTGAGGCGTCTACCTACCGCCCCCGCCCGGCTGAACTACATAATTAAGTCGCAATGACACTTGCCCAATTGCAAGTTATAGCCCCTGTTTTCATTGTTGGGTCGGCCTTCGCCTTCATTGGGCTTGAACGCCTGTTTCCTTACAATCGCAATCAGAGAGTTTTTCGCAGTGAATTCTGGTCCGATCTGATCGGCTACGGTGTCGTACAAAGTTATCTCATGGCGGCGGTCATCGCCTGGCTGTGCAACTATATTGACCACTCGACCGGGTTCTCGAGATTTCATCTGGTAAGCGATTGGCCCATCTGGGCGCAGGTCATTTTCTTCGTCGTGACTCACGATCTAGCGACCTATCTCATTCATCGTAGTCAGCACAATTCGAAGTTTCTTTGGAGAACGCATGAAGCGCATCACGCGCCGGCTCATGTCGATTGGTTATCGGGAATCCGGTCGCATTCGCTAGAAATTTTGCTCTACCAAACGGCAGAGTACCTCCCCGTCATTCTATTGGGCGCCTCTCCCGAAGTTCCCCTGTATAAAAGCATGGCCAATGCCGTGTACGGTATGTACATCCATGCCAATCTTGACTGGCGGATGGGCAAGCTTCTCTATTTTCTGAACGGGCCCGAGCTTCATCGCTGGCATCACGCCGAAGACGACCCAGCCGCGTACGACAGAAATTACGCCACTAAATTTACGATTTGGGACATCCTCTTTGGAACGGTGTTTTGGCCTAAAAAGAGCGCGCAAAAATATGGCGCCGGCAACCCTCAGTTTCCAGTAGGGTGGATTCGACAACACCTTTATGCATTTCGCCCCTTTGGCGACGTCCCGTTTCCAACCGATGGAGAAAAAGACGTCTTAGGCCGCCAAATACAGCCAGAAAATTGAAGTTTCACTTCTTTCCCCCGTCAAGTACGCTAGCCGACGTGAGAATTATCGTTAGCATGCGCCCGGCGCTTTTATTGACATTTCTGGCGACGCTTCTGGTCCCGAGCCCTTCTGTCTATGCCGTTGATGAAGCAACTCCTTCTACGACGCGAGAGCCCGAAAGTGCGAATGTCGCTGCGAAAGATATCCTCTCCCTTTCCAAGATCGAAGACGGAAAAACCTTACTGCAGTTAGGATGGAAAGGGGGCAATCAGGAGGATGGAAAGAAGGACTTCTCTATTGTCACCGAAAAGGGGAACGCCTTCATCCGAAGCTCTTATATTCTTGGAACTGAGGCGAAGTATCTCTACAAAGAGGTCGACTGGGATACGGAGAAATACCCTTATCTGCACTGGAAATGGCGGGCTCGCAAGTTTCCTCCTAAAGCCGACATTTTCGATTCGAAACGCTCCGACGCCCCAGCTCAGGTCTACATCTTATGGCGTTTTTTCCCGAGATACTATGTGCTCAAATATTTCTGGGGTTCCCACGAACGGGTGGGACGCGGATTCAAGGACGGCAATGTCCTGACCGGAGCCTTGTTCGGTGAAGTGATCCGATCCGGAGGGCCGTGGGACGTTTGGCATAGTGAATCCCAAAACATCCGAGAAGCCTTCAAGAAGGCCTTTGGCCAGAAGCCCCCCGGAAATGTTCGTGGTATCGGGGTTCTTTCGGATGGCGATGACTCTCAAGGGGAATCGGAAGCCGACTTTGCCGACTTCGAGGCGTCGAAGTCCCCCTAGCCCACTTAGCGGCTCGATATTGCGTGTTTTAAGGAAATCCACTAGAATTGCTCGCATGAATATGAATACCACTATGCGCCCTATGTCCTCGTCTGTGGCCATCTCTCAAGAGAACGCTCGTTTCATGAGCAGCGTCTACCGGTGGATGACCGCAGGAATTCTAATCACCGCCTTAATCTCCAGCTACTTGGGGACTAACCAAGAATACGTAATGGAGATGGTACAAAATCGGGCGCTGTTCTATATGCTGCTCTTCGCGCAGCTGGGCTGTGTTCTTTTCTTAAGCGTCGCTATAAAGCGAGTGAGCTCGACAACCGCGCTCCTTATTTTCTTGGCGTACTCCGCACTCACGGGAGTCACGCTCTCCACGATCTTCTTAATCTACACGCACGACAGTATCGCGAGCGTATTTTTCACAACCGCCATCGCTTTCGCGGGCCTTAGCTTTTTTGGCTACGTCACCAAGCGCGACTTAGGACCTATCGGCGCATTCTGCGGAATGGCGCTCTTCGGTCTCATCGGTTGGGCGATCTTGTCTTTCTTTTTCCCGTCCATGATGAATTCCACCGGCCAAATGGCTTACTCGATTATTGGTGTGGTGGTCTTTTCCGGACTCACGGCCTACGATACGCAGAAGATTAAAGCCATGAACGTCATTGGAAATGAAGGCACCGATGAGGATCGCAAAGAGGCTATCTTCGGCGCGCTCATTCTATATCTCGATTTCATCAACCTGTTCCTCAGCCTGCTTCGACTGATGGGAGATCGAAGGCGCTAATCGCTCGATTCTCTAGCATCGACCGTGTCCAGCTACCGCGCCATAATTGTCACCCCTGTCATGCCTATATCGACCAAACTTTAGGCAGGTGCGGGAGGGCGTGTTGTATTTTTGACACCAGGGAAACAACGTGAATTCGATGATTTATGGGAACACGGCTAAAAACAGAACAGACTGAGTACTCCCCCTCTGATTGTGAAGGTTAAGCCCACCGAGATTTTCATTGCTGCTAACGCCTTGAATGACGTCCGTGTTCCATAAGTCCACACGCTAGTAAGCGGCAGATGGTACGCCCCGTGCAATCTAACTCATACTGAACGGTCTATTTACGGGGGAGTTATGAGGTTCAATTCATTCGGGGCTATTCTCTTATTAGTCGCTATCACATCCATTAGCGCAAGAGCAGAACACGCCGTTATTTCAGGTTCCCTCGGGGGAGCCTCTTTCTCGTCTGGCGGAGTCATTTCGATTAGATCATCGGAAGGCGGAAGGTACTGCGCCCCTCCCGGACAACAACGAACCACGATCATCGTGAACCCGTATCCCGGCACTTACAACCAGTACCTCACGCCAACCGCTTATAGTGCCTGGGGAATGCCGGCCTATAACACTAACCCCTATTCGTATTACGGGGGCAATACCGGTTGGCCATATACGAGCTACAACTATGGAAGTTACACCTTTAATCCGACAACCAGCTATTATCCCTATGGCTCAACTTACGGATCGACTTATGGATACAATCCATTCCCAAGTTTCCCGAATTATAACGGGTATGGTTACAACAATGCCGCGTACAACAACGCTTACAACATCTACGCCTATAACTATAATTTGGGTTACAACAGCTACGGCTATAATCCGTATTCCTACAATGGTGGGGGGTACGGCTCCGCCAATTACTCTCAGTCCTATTACAATCCATGGTCCAGTGGGAACACCGGCTGGGGAGGAACGCGCTTTGCCTTCAGCGCCCGAGATGGCTACGGCGACGTGTTAAAGATTCGAGTCCGCGGTTGGTAGTCTCTTTTACCACTTAAATTTCGTGTCGCTAAATAGTGTAGCGAGGACGCCAGTATGACGTCCTCGCTACGCGTATTTTTAGTGCGGCGCAGGGGCGGGCGCGGGCGGGGTTTCCGGCTGAGAATGCATGTGCTCATGCTCCGCTTTCTTCGCCTGACACGCCTGAATTTCTGCGGGGGGTACGCTCACGCCGGCAACCGCTTGGCCTTCCATCAAAGGCTTCATACAGTTCTTAAAGAGCCCTTTCCCCTCTTTGGCTTCGCCTCTGACAAAGCCAGCCTTCTTGCAGGCCTCTTCAATGGCCTTGCAGGGGTGATCGGCCAAGGCAACGCCTTGAACCACAAATAGCATGGATACAATGAGTGCAAAAACGCGCTTCATGTTGAGTTCTCCGAGTTTATGGATTTGGTGATGTCGTATATTTTAATACGGCATCGCAAGGGAAGCGATGTAATCTTCAATCGATTAGGTTCGGTCGAATAGCACCGCATGGCAAGCTGGACACTCGCTCACCACGCTCATCCCCAAACGCTTCTTGCAATTGGGGCATCGCCAATTCCGATACCACAAGACAAGCGCAATAGGGCTCGTCAGAATTCGAACGCCCGCCAATCCAAAAATCATTGCGAAGAAAGCGTCGGTAAGAGCTTTTTGCGTAGGCTCTCGGGATGCGTACCCAATACCCACGATCACTCCCGCGACAACGGCCGCTTTATAGCCGAAGCTTCGAAAGCGGCTCAGGGTTCTAAAGCCCGCGAGCTGCTGGGCCATCTCTTTTTGGACCTGTTTTGGTGAGTCTAAATTCATGTCCGCCATGCTAATGCCATCCGGGGGGGTAAAACAACTACAACACTAGCCAAATGGAGGGGAAAGATGGGGCGAGAGTTTGGAACGAAAGAGGCAAACGCCCGAATCCCAAACTTCCTTCTCTTTAAACCATTCGCTACGAGCCCCACCTAATGTCTCCCAAACGGCTCCGCAACCGGGCGTCGTGTCGACGATAACATTCACCGTCCCATCCCCCATGGCATGATGAAGACTACCAACCAGAGACCGCATACTCTTATGAGAATTTCGACTGACCCAGCTTCCACTCGTCACGTCAGGTCCTTGGAAAAGCCACCCTCGCAGGTAGACGCTCATCATTTCGCTGTAGGGCCCGATAACATAGCCATAGCGCGGAATCTCGGTTCGTAATCGCTCTGAGATTCGATCAAAGGGCCGCGATCCATCATGCATCGCCGATCGGTCCTTGGCCAGATAGAGACCAGAAATTGCCACCAATTGGAATGCCAATCCCACCGCCAGGCCCGTTCTGACGAGTCGAGAGGCCGAATCGCTAAGTCTTTGCCAACCCAAAACCGCGAAGTAAACTCCCGCCAAAATAGTCTCGAAAAAATAATTTACATCTCCCCCGGCCCTCATAAAAACAGCGACCGCAAAACAAAAACTGGAAAAGAAAACTAAGGCGAGCATCCTGACAACAGGATCGTTTCGGCGCTGCAAAGCAGGTTTCACTCCGGCTACAACACATAGGGAAAAAGCGACATAACTCAGGAAAAAGCCCACCAAGGACGGATCGAAGAGTTGGCTATTGATGGAGCGCCAGGCCCGAATATTCGAAAGAAAGACGTGATCGATAATAGCCCCGTGAGTCTGTCGCCAAAGTAAGAAAAAAGCCCCCACGCTAACCACAAAGAAACCACCCGTGGTTACCAGGGTCCTTCGATATTCACGATGCCAAAGGAGATAGAACATTGCTGAAACAAAAACGACCCCACTCTGCCGAGTCCAAAGCGAAAGGAAGGAGACGGCCAGAAAAAGAAAGAAATCGACGCCGCGCCTTCTCCCAAGCCAGTTTACAAAAAAAGACAATGCCATCATTTCAAAACACAGAGCCAGGGTATCGTTTCGGGCAGCCGACGCGTAATCGGCCAATTTCGGACTCGCCAATATCAAAACCGCCGCGCTCGACTTCCAGTCTACTTTGAGCGGAGCAAGCACCGTCCGCCACAGAAACGCGAAGGCCACCGCCAAAGCCAATAGGCTTAGCCCTCTGACAAGAAAGACCTGCCTATGAAGCTCGCGTACCCCGGAAAGCCACACCAATCCGGCCCCCAAATAGGCGTGAACGGGGAGATAGAGGTAGACGTTATAGGGGACTTGCGTCCTAACCGGATAGAGCGGCTTCCCATCGGCAAGCATCAAAGTGCCGTAGAGATCATTGGCCTCCGAAGACACATTGAGGTTGTGACTCCCCCATAAAATGCCAACCCGCGATAGCAAAATGAGAACAACAACGACGAAAAGTAGTTTTAGGACTCTCATGAACGTGGTTTCTACCGCTTTATGGGGTCCTCAGTTAGAAATGGGGGATATGAGAAAGTCTCACACCCAAGCCGAAGCGTGTCAAGCAACCCCGCCGCAGAGAGATATTCCAAATCGCCGCTTGATTTATGGAGCATCCAAAAATAAGGTTAACCGTCGATTTTCAAAGCGCCGCCGTGGTGAAATGGCAGACACGCTAGGCTTAGGACCTAGTGGCCGCAAGGTCGTGGGGGTTCAAGTCCCTCCGGCGGCATGCTTGTCGTCTAACTAACTAAACTACCTGCACAATTAAGAACTACCCCCACGACAATCCGTGGGGGCGTGATGAGAGGGCACATATCTTCCGATAAGGAGCATATGCCCTACCAGATTTGGAAAGACAAAAAGACTTGGCGATTGGTTTTCGTTCCCGTTGACCACGGTAAACCGAGCGCTGACAAACCGCGTTCGATTAGCAAGGACTCTGATGAAGCGAAGGCTCTTGGTTTCACGAAAGAACTCAGTGTTGAACAAGCGCGCAATAAAATAAAAACGCTGCAAGCTTCTGAAGAACTCAAAAGACATTATGCCAGGCAGGCCAAATCGGCGGCGCGATTGAAAGTCGTGAAGTTAATCGAGTCTGCCAGTCTGCCAGTCTGCCAACCGACATCGTGAACGAGTACGAGGCGACATTCCTCCTTACTTTTTTTCCGTTAGTTTACACAAAGCTTGGCAACCCCTGCCAAGAGTCAAAGGACAGGTTCTTAAGAATGTGCTTCGTGCCTACCACGCTAAAAATAAAAGGGTAGATACAGTAGCTGCTTCCCCTGAACTGTTGGCCTCTTTGAGCCAGGATACAAAACCAGAACTTTATAACTGGTGCTTCATCGCGTTTTGGTTTGGGCTCAGGCCGCGCGAAGTCGATATGTTAACTAAGCCTTCAAAGCTTTGGAGAATCCATAGTACGGACCCGCGTTTTCCAGTTCTTCAAATCTGTCAGTCAAAGTTACTCGAAGAGGGCCCGAGCAACGTCCGCCAAGCGCACAACTGATTTCGGTCATTGAACCTGAACGAGCCTACCCGCCGCGGGGACCCCGTTTTCTCCGATGAGATAGAGCACGTAGTTTCCTTCGGGGGCGATGCGGCTATCGGCCGGTGCTTTTACTTGCAGCAGGTGTTCTATTTCGCTGACGACTTCAAGCGGGACGTAGCGTTGATTTTGGTCAAAGGAGTGAGTTTCAGAACCGAGAGCCATTAGCGCGACTCCTCGGCTGCGGCGAAGGCTTATCCCGGAATAAATAAGATCGAAGGTCCGCCCCAACTTAATTGGATTGGTGAAATTTTCGATCTTTGGACGCTCTCCCTTGAATAAATAAGGAGGATTAAAGATCCTGGCATCGGGTCGCTCGCAGCCCACTTGCCCCAAGCCGACCATTCCGCCCCCCAGCAGGATGCGCCCGTCCATTAGTAGGAGCGAGAAACTATGGTAACCGCGTTCCTGGGGATTTTCATCCGGCCAGGCCGATAACGTAGTTAGGATGTCGGTATAGGGATCGTAGATCTGCGGCTGCCTTCGATCTCCCAGGACGTTAGGATCCTCTCCCGGCTGTTTGTCGTTTCCCGGCTCACCATTGAGGATGAGGACCGTGCCATCCGGAAGTAGCGTGGTGGTGGGATTGTGGCGAGTGATGCCCGTATCTTTAGACCGCCAGGTTGCTTTGTAGGGATTGTAGAGATCAATTCTTTGAGCTTCCCCTTTGGGGTCAGCCCCGCCCCCCATGACCAGAATTTCGCCCGTGCCGACCAAGGCGGAACTCGAGTCCCAAGCCATCGCGTTTCCTGGTCGCCCTGCCGTCGGGGGAATGAAAACACGATCGGCATTGGAGACGTTGGGAGCAAGACTTAGTAGCGCCACCTTACCGGGATAACCCATGAGCACGCTCTCTCTCTCGATTCCATTTCCCCTCTCTTTCGGAATCGGCGTAGGAAGAAGAAAAGAGTGCGTGTAGTCTTTGATGCCCGGATCGTAGACGTTGGGGGCTTGGTCATGACGAAGGAGAGTGCTCCACGGAGTTTGATTTTGAGCGAGCGCTTCGGGATCGAAGATCTCTAGATCGCGGTTGAAACAGGTTCCATTACCGCAATTTCGGTTGAAACCGGCGGCCACAAGAATTTTTCCGCCCGGGAGGCGTGTTTCGGTCGGATACCACATCATGCCGTCTTCGTACCAGTCCATCTCCGGCTTTTTCTCCGGCCTGCCTTTTGGCTAAGGATGCGATTCCCGATAGTCACCGCTTTGAACTTGAGTC